>Ga0209589_1000475_pt1 | contig 56421 bp, 30 predicted proteins | sample CowpeawhiteBW_FD_187525 | JGI IMG/M metagenome (GOLD analysis project Ga0209589, IMG submission 187525) | Root nodule microbial communities of legume samples collected from California USA - Cow pea white BW (SPAdes) (version 2) | ecosystem: Host-associated > Plants > Roots > Nodule | place: USA...
TTATGGCGGGTATATGTACATCCCCATACCCATCCCCATACCCAACTGAAAAAGTCGGGGATTCCCCATACCCATACCCATACCCAGTCAATGCGGGGATTCCCCGTCAAAACGGGGACGGGTTCGGGCAATACCCACGGGGACGGGTTTATTTGCCATCTCTATCTGTGGCACATGCCCAACTAACTGGACAAGCACGACGACCCGAATATGCTAGACGATCGGAACAGGCCCAAAGACCCAGACGGGCCAGACGACCCAGATGGGACCGACGACCCGAACATACCCGAAGACGCTAATGGGCCTGACGACCTCGACGAGCCCGACGACCCGGACTGGACCGATGACCCGACGAACAGGACGAGCCCGACGACCCGGAAAGGCCCAAAGACCAGGACGAGCCCAACGACCCAGACAGGCTCGATGGCCCAGAAGGGCCCGATGACCAAGACGGATCCGACGACCCAGACGAGCTCGATGACCCAGAAGGGCCCGACGACCAAAACGAACCTAACGATCCGAACAGGCCCAACGAACCAAACGAACCTGACGACCTCTACGGGCTCGACGACTAGGACGAGCCCGACGACCAGGACAGGCCTGACGACCTAGACGGACTCGATTATCCGGACGCGCCCGATGACACGGACGAGCTCGAACACCCGAACGACCAGGACAAGTCTGACGACACGGACGAACCCGACGACCAAGACAGGTCGAACAACCCGGACGAGTCCGTTGACCTGGACGAGCCCGACGACCAAAACGAGCCCAAAGACTAGGACGTGCCTGACGACACAAATAAGTCTGACAATCCGAACGTACCCAACGACCAAGACGGATCATCGGGCCCGATCGGCCCGCGAACTATCTGGGTAGTCAGACCAATCTAGGACATCGGGCCTGTCTAGGTCGTCAAGCCCATTAGGGTCATCGAACCCGTCTCGTTCGTTAGGCCCGTCTGGATCATTGGGCTAGTCGGGCTGGTTAGGCTCATCTAGGTCGTTAGGCTCGTCCTGATTGTCGGGTCCGTCTGGGTCGTCGGGCATGTCCAGGTTGTCGGGTCTATTTTTATTTTCGGGTCGTCCAAATTGTCGTGTTCGTCCGGGTCGTCAAGCCCATCTAGGTCGTCGGGTTCGTCCGGGTGGTTGGGCCCGTGTTGGTCTTCGGGCGCATCTAAGTCGTTGGGTCATTCCTGGTCGTCAGGCCCGTCCAGATCATCGGGCCTGTCGGGGTCGTCGGGGTCGTTGGGCCCATCCAGGTTGTTGGGTCCCTTTGGGTAGTTGGGTCAGTCCGGGTCGTTGAGCTCGTCCGGGTTGTCGGGCTTGTCTAGGTCGTAGGGCTCGTCCTGGTCGTCTGGCTCGTCGGGGTTATCGGGCCCGTCTGGGTAATTGGGTTCGTCTAGGTCATCGGGTCTGTTCTGGTCGTCAGGCCCGTCTGGGTAGTCGGGCCCATATAGGTCTTTAAACTCGTTTAGTTTGTTAGGCCGATTTGGGTCTTCGGGCCCGTCCGGGTCGTTGAGTTCGTCTAGGGCTTCGGACTTGTCGGGGTGATTGGACATGTTTGGCTCGTCAGGTCTGTTTGGGTCTTCGGACCCGTTTGGCTCGCTTGACTTGATATTTGACTTTTACTTAATGTACTATTATTTGGGGGGCCTAACCCACCTCAGTCCTAACCCTAGCCCTAACCCACTAGAGAGGGGGCTTTGGGGGTTGGGCTTTTTTTTGGCCCCTTCATTTGGGGTCCCCCTTAGAGGGGACTTTATGAAGAGTGGGCTAGGGTTGGCCCATGGGCTAAGGACCAAATTGACACATCTAGTGCTACGTAAGAGGTGTATCTTTTATCGAATCGTTTGGTGAAGGTGTCGTCGTAGGAACGTCACATTTCCCGAGTTCTCGCATTGTTGGTGATACACTTTTCTTGTCGTCACTTTTACCTCATCACATCCTTTGCGTCTGTGTGTCGTGGCCCACAACCTTATTTCTGACACTGATAGCGCAGGGGTCCATACGAGCGATTCGTTGAACGAGTTCGCTCGAAGGCCTTTTACGAAGGCGTCTACCAGGATCTCCTCATTGGGGGTCGAAATGCTGGTGCACGCGTCGCAGAAGCAATTTAAGTAATCTATCAACGTTTTGTCCGAACCTTGTCTTACGTCAAATAGGTCGACAATTTTTGATGCCTTTACTCTATTAGCAGCAAATCTCTCTACAAACGTGCGCGCAAAGATAGCGAAGGAGACGATGGATGAGCGCGACAAACTATTGAACCACTTTAGAGTTGTGCTCGCCAATGTCCCCACAAACACCTTGCAACGCACTGCATCGCTGCCCCCCGAGATTAGCATTTGAGCGTTAAATGCTTTGAGATGGGCCTCTAGGTCCGAGCTTCCGGTGAAGGGCGGTATCTTTGGAATGATGAACTGTTGCGGGACCACCTCGGCCATGATAAGAGCGAAGATAGGGTATCCCTCTTCTGGCATAATGAGCTTCGTACCTCGCCCTCTTTCATGCTCATCTCTTGTTTGTATACGTTGTAGGAGATCTCCATTGGCTCGTTGCAGCGCATCTTGACCTCGGAGGGTCTCATTCATTTGTCTTCGAGCCTCTACCGACTCCTGACGTGTTGCAGCATGCTCCGCATTTGCTTCCTCGGCGCGACGATGAACTTCCTCAACCCTTTTGCGGATCAGCTCGTGCTCCCGTCTTAGCTCTAGTATTTGCTGCAATAATTCTCTAGTGGTGGGGTCTGGTGGGGGATCTTCCTGCGTGTGGTTAACTTGATGAGTGGGGTCGAGTCCAGGACTTCGAACCATCGTGAGTGTTTGTTATCTAGGGTCTGGGAATCTGTTTTATCGAGACCCCACGGTGGACGCCAAATGTTCTTGTCGACGTCCGTCCGATTTTAAATCGATTAGGTGTCTAGCAAGAGCAAAATTTTGTGTGTCTTCAGTGTTTTTTGTACCCTCTTATACTAGAAAACATGTGAGTTCCCAAGACTATCAGTCTAAAAATTCGGTTACGTGGCAAGATGGTTCCACTTCACGGGGGTCGCTTACCGTTGTGGTATCTGGCCCGCCACATCCGCTTTGGGGATAACTTACCGTGGTGTCCTTACTGGTGACTAGTACTAATGGGCCACTGACCGTGTTTGGACCATCCTTAACCGTCTTTGTGATTGGGTACAGCTCGGACGCGCCTGGACACTCCTGAAATGTAATGAGTGGAGATTTGCACAAAAGAGTTAACTTTGAAGCGGTGTTTCTTCCTGTTTATGTTTTAAACAAGTGTTTCTTCCCTTTAAATTCTAAATAAGAATAGCTGAAGGAAGCATATTTTATGTCTTTTAAGTTTTATCTGCAGAGGAAGATGTCTTGTAAGTCAAGCAACACTAACAAACCCAATCTTCACACAAACTCGCTCTCACACACACTCAACATCGCAATTTTCCATTCATTATCTGCGCTAACTAAACAAAGCAGAGCAATGCTAATCGATAAGAGTTGTTGCGTTGACCAACACCATGCACGACCACGTTGTTGTCGAGTTCCACGACCTTCCTCCTTCCGCTTTCGCCGACGCGGCTCCCAACTTATCAGAACCGGAGCTCCGGGAAACGGCGTACGAGATCCTCGTCGGAGCCTGCCGGAGTTCGGGGCCGAAGCCGTTAACGTTCGTCTCGCACTCCGACTCTAACAGAGGAGATAAACGGAATCCTTCGCCGTCCTTGTACAGGTCGCTGACTGTAAAGGCGTCGAGCGAGGTGAAGAAGAAGCTGGGACTGAAAACGACGTCGTCGTGGAGGAACAGAAGGGCGGCGACGACGGGGGAGTTGATGAGAGTGCAGATGAGAGTGACGGAAGTCACTGATACTCGGGTCAGACGTGCCCTTCTCAGAGTAGCTGCTGGCCAGGTCTCTTCTTTCTGCTCCAAACTTTAATTTTTCTATGAAATAAAACCCTTGAGAGTTTATTTAATGGTAGCAAGCTTACTAGGTGTTTGTTCTTGAAATAGCTTGGAAGACGAATAGAATCGATGGTTCTGCCCCTGGAGCTAATGCAACAGCTCAAGTGTCCAGATTTTGCTAGTGAACAAGAGTACGAGGCTTGGCTAAAGAGGAATTTGAAGGTTCTTGAAGCAGGACTTCTCTTGCATCCTCGCTTGTCGTTAGACAAGGAAGATATTAGCGCACTGAGCCTGCAGCAAATAATCCATGGGGGCCTTGAGAAGCCCATGGATATTGGAAAAGACAATGAATCAATGCACGCACTTCGCAAAGTTGTTATGTCTCTTGCTTGTAGGTCATCTCAGGGGTCTGTTACCGATATATGCCATTGGGCTGATGGGTTTCCGCTAAACCTTAGGATCTACCAAACTCTATTAGAAGCATGTTTTGATAATCATGAAGAAAGTAATGTGATAGAAGAGGTTGACGAGGTCTTAGAGCTCATCAAGACAACCTGGGTTATTCTTGGACTGAATGAGATGCTGCATAATGTCTGTTTTTCTTGGACCTTGTTTCAACGTTATGTTGCCACTGGTCAAGTGGAAAATGATCTGCTGTTAGCATCGAGTAATCTGCTGGCAGAAGCTGAGAAAGATGCCAAGGCGATTATGGATCCATTTTACTCAAAATCCTTAAGCTACGCATTGAATTTGATGTTAAGTTGGGCAGAAGAAAAGCTCCTTGCCTACCACGATACTTTCCATGATGGTAATATTGAGTCAATGCAAAGTGTTGTTTCTCTTGCTGTATCGTCAGCAAAGATATTGGTAGGAGATATCTCTCTTGTGTGTAGCAGGATGAAGAAAGAAGCTGATATATCCTGCACCAGAGTTGAAAATTACATTACATCGTCATTGCATGCTGTTTTTATTAAGGCAGGTTCAACCCTTCAAACTTCCCTCCCTAAGCACAAACACTACTCATTTTCTATCTTGAGGCTAATTTTCATTGAGTTTGGAAGATTTTTTGACTAATTATGCGAAATCATTTACTCTGTTGATTTATTCACGATTTAATATTGAATGCTTATGCAATTTTTAAACCTAGTTTTGTTTGAAGCAGAAACTGGATCTCCGCAACAGCAAGCACTTAGCTAGAGAAGAGGATAAAGTGTTTCCACGTCTCTCAGTTCTTGCACGAGACGTGAGCGAAGTGGCTTTTGGTGAGAAAGCAATGTTTAGTCCAATACTGAAGAGATGGCATCCACTTGCAGCTGGTGTTGCTGTTGCCACCCTTCATGTATGTTATGGTCATGAGTTGAAGCAATATGTGAAGAGTGTTACGGAGTTGACTCCTGATACTGTACAAACGCTGATGGCTGCTGATAAATTGGAGAAAGATCTGGTACATATAGCAGTGGAAGATTCGGTTGACAGTGACGATGGTGGGAAATCCGTTATAAGGGAGATGTGTCCTTATGAGGCTGAAGCAGTAATTATCAATCTGGTCAAGTCATGGATCAAGAACAGAGTGGACACACTGGAGGAATGTGTTGACAGAAATCTACAAGAAGAGGTTTGTTGCTCACAATCTAATCAAAGCAAAAAGGGTACATGAATAACATGAATCATAACTCACTTGATTCTTTTTTGCAGCAGGTGTGGATTCCACATGCGAACAAAGAGTTGTTTGCTCCTTCCGCTCTTGAAATTCTAGGATTCATAGATGACTCCCTGGAAGCGTTCTTTCTGTTGCCAATACCCATGCATGCAGTTTTGCTTCCTGAATTCATGTTTGCTCTTGACAAATCTCTCCAACAATACATCTTGAAGGCTAAAGCTTCCTGTGGTATATATTTACTGCATACCATTCATAATCCTCTTCATGACCAGCCTTTCATTTCATATCATCATCTGCAGGAAACCGTAATACATTCATCCCAATCATGCCAGCTTTGACTCGGTGTTCGCCAGGATCAAAATTTCATGCTGTATTCAGAAAAAAGGAAAAGTCACAAGTAACTCAGAGAAGGGTATTCCATGTTGGAACAACAAACGTGGAAAACTCGTTTGGATTACCCCAGTTTTGTGTTCGCATAAATACCATGCAGCGCATTGGCATGGGACTAAAGATTTTAGAAAAGAGGACCGTTGCCCGTCTTGGGAATTCTAAATCCACCACAGAGGGTGGTATGGAGAAGAGGTTGAAGTTCAAGCTTTCTAAAGCTGCTTCTGTGGAAGGTATCCGTCAACTCTCCGAAGCCATGGCATACAAAGTGATTTTCCAGGATCTCTGTCATGTTCTTTGGGATGGCTTATACGTTGGTGAAGTTTCATCCACTAGAATTGAGCCTTTTCTTGAGGAGCTTAACCAATGCTTGAAGATAATATTGTCCACTGTGCATGAGAGAGTAATAACGCATGTAATAACTGATGTAATGAAGGCTTCTTTTGATGGGTTCTTGTTGGTTTTGTTAGCTGGGGGTCCAGCACGAGCTTTCTCTCTTGAAGACCATGTTATAATTGATGAGGACTTTAAGCTTCTCACTGATTTATTCTGGTCCAATGGAAAGGGTTTACCAGCTGATTTGATAGAAAAGCATTCTACATTTGTTAAAGAAGTGCTTCCTCTGTTTCGCAAGGATACTGAGGACTTGACTAAGATATTCAGTCAGCTTATTATGGAAATGTATAATTCTTCAACCAAATCTCACTTGCCATTGCCCACCACATCTGGTCAATGGAGTCCAAGGGAACCAAACACTCTTCTGCGAGTTTTGTGTCATAGAAATGATGAAACTGCTGCCAAGTTCCTTAAAAGGAACTACAACTTGCCTAAGAAGGCTAAGCGCCAATAATACAAGGCACAACGTATACCATATACTATTTGTAAAAGAAAAACCAATTCGTTCAGCCGCTGCTGCTATTGCTGTTGTGCCAGGATGCTTTTAGTGACAACCTAGACGATCCAAAATTGGTATCTTTAAATTGTAATTAGTAATTGTTTGTTTTGGTATTTTTCTCTGCTAAAAGACCATTTGAAATTTTCTTTCAATCCAGAAGACTTGAGTTTCATGACCTAAATGAAATTTCTTCATTCAAAACTGAACTCTAGACACGGCAATTTCTGCCTGCATTGGGTTAAACCATCATTATAGTTCTTCATTCAAAAATGAACTCTAGACACAGCAATTTCTGCCTGCATTGGGTTAAACCATCATTATTCTTCATTCAAAAATGAACTCTAGTCACGGCAATTTCTGCCTGCATTGGATTAAACCATCATTATAGTTCTTCATTCAAAAATGAACTCTAGACACGGCAATTTCTGCCTGCATTGGGTTAAACCATCATTATAGTTCTTCATTCAAAAATGAACTCTAGACACGGCAATTTCTGCCTGCATTGGGTTAAACCATCATTATAGTTCCGGCATTAGGTTAGACCGTCCATTCTGGATGGGCAGAACTTTTGACTGTCATTTCTAATATCCATTACTTGGAAAAAAAAAATCCAGCTGAAGAACAACATCGGAGAGGAAAAGAGTCTTGAAGCATGACCATTAATATTAACTTGTTATGGAGAAGAAATTAGTAAAACAAATTTCAATGAATCTCTGGACGATCATTAATCTACACCTCTGTATACCACAAGCTGCAGCTGGAAATATAATAAACAACACAAATAAAGCGTTACAATGCTTCTCAAAAATTGGTCGTCAAAGAAATGTTAAATAAAAAGAAATGTGGCTGCAAAACAGTAACATATAACAAGCATATTCATCCGACAGGTAACAAATGGTCAGGCCACACAATATTGTCCAATGGTTGGTAAGCATGTTCTCTTCATTAGGTGGATGGAGCTAAATCATCAATCTTTCAAAGCGGAACCTGCATACATTACAGAAATTAACAAAGTGCAACCTATAACGCAACTATTAAGAATGACAAAGCATACAAAGAACTATACAAAACTTACAAATGGATCTGCAAGGACAAAGCTTCAAAGCAACTGATTACAAAGAGGCTGAAGCCAAAAAACTTTTAAGAAAATACATATGAATCAATTTGTTGGACGTTGGGGAATGTTTCCCTAAGGAATGCAGAATAGTTGGGTGACTTAGCCTGAAAGAAACAAGCAGGATTAGTTCCTAAATAAGTAAATCATATACCGAGAAGTCCTAAAGAAGAAAGATCAGACAAGGAATAACATGGAATCTATCACTGAAGGATGACTGTAAATGTCAAGTTAAGCTTCCTCCTAGAAACCCAGTACTTCCAAAATAACAAAACCAACAGGGTTGAAAGTCCCAATAGTGAAAATAGATAGCAGTACAACATATAAATTACACTTTTATTTATCCAGTCAAAGCCAAAAATCGAATAGTGGCAATTGGAGCTTCTAAATGAAACTCGGTAAGATTATCCCCATTTTATAGTCTACAATACAATTCCATAACACGATTAATTAAAGAGTAAAACTCGTAGTATAATGCATAAAACAACATATGGTTCAATTGCCAAATACCAAGGTTTCAAGAAGAAAATGATTCAAACTCGTTACACTAAAAAGGAACCGTACACATGGGTTATGCTCCAGGTAGATGGTTGTAAGCTTCTCTCTCGAACCAACAACAGCCTCAGCAACTCCTTCAAGTGATTCTATTTGGTTGTCGTTTAGCCACAAATCTTCCAATCTGCAATAAATTAAACAAGGCAATTTATTTACCGATGTAAGTCTTTAAAAAGTTATTAGTGCGGAGGGAAAAAGATGGACCAACGGAGAAGCAGACATACTGCGTCAGGTTCGTAATGTCATCCACTGAAGTTAACTTATTTGAAGATACGTCTAAAACCCGGAGATTGACTAATGTCGACAACCCTTCCATTTTTGAAATACCATTATGGCTCAGGTATAGTTCTTCTAGAGCTACGCAGCCCTGCATCCCAGAATGAAGGTTGGCAACTATAAAGTTCTCAATTAATAATAAAGAGTTTAGTGGTTATGCATAGATGTAAAACAGTTTTACACTTAGATCCAACTCAAATTACCAATGGAGTGACTTTTAAGAATATTATAAAATTCAATAAACTTACCAACATGGTGGTTTTGTGATTGTTTGAAAGTGTAAAACCATTTTACATAATCAATGCATACATTTTTTTGTGTGGTGGGGGGCGTTAACCTACTATTCACATAGTCCTGATATTTATCTTCATCTTACGTTTTAATTCCTACACGAGAAATTAGGTTTAGTTCCTACAAATGAATACAAGTTAATTCTACTGGTGATAAATAGTCACAAAAACAATATAAGAACTAAAACTTAATATTTTTTTCGTATGGAGACTCAAACTTCAAATCAGAACTACAGAGAACAGATGAATAGTTTACCCCAAAAGAATAAATTTGTGGATTCAAATTGAGGGCAACCCCATCGGTAGAGAGCATACCTCAAATCCCGTCATTGAAGTGAGACGATTGCTTTGCAAACTAATCTTCTTAATGCAATTGAGACCACATAGATTCACAACTTTAATTCGATTCCGACCGAGCCACAGCTCCTGCAAATTCACAAGGCTCTGCAAATTCTCCATGACCTAAATCACAAACAAAAACAAAAAAAAATCAAAAACCCCATTGGAAACAAACAAGGCACAAACCCGGTAACTTAACAACGTTAACCTCAACACACCCGCAATTTATTGGAGCCGAGTTCAAGAATCTGCAGCTGATGGAAGTGGTCGATCTCCTCGATCTTCGCAACTTCATTCTTGGACACGTAGAGTTCCTTGAGCATATCGGAGACTTTGGCACAGCCGTGTAGCGAACTAATCTCGTTGAACGAAACATCGAATACCAGAAGCTTCTGGAATATGCTGACGTCAGGAATGTTCCTCAATTGATTATCCCGCAGCACCAGCTCCTGCATGTAGGAAAAAAAAAAGAGATTAAAACAAACGCGTTCGAGAAAATGTTATTCATCCATCCAAACAGAGGCTTAAGCGACATACCTCGAGCGAGGCGAGGGCGCTCCAGGAAGAGAGAGGGAGAACGGCGGCGTCGGTGACGAGGTTCTGGCGCAGTGAGAGCTTCTTGAGATGGGAGAGGTTGGCTATGCGCGGGTCCAGCGTGGACAAGCGATTCGCGGTGAGGTCCAACTCGGTGAGAGTGGGAGGCAACTCGACCGAGTCAAGGTCGTGGAGCTGGTAACTGGTGAGATCCAAAATCGTGGATGAAGGATCGTCTTCGTCGTGATCCGGAACCGCTATTGATTCTACTGACTCCTCCATCTTCCAATTAAAGAACCTTCCAATTTCACTTTCTGCTTCAACCAAAAGCTCACATTGCCTTGCCCTGCCCTGCAAGATGCAACTCAAACTATGTTTCAATTTTTTTTTTATATCTATTGGGCCATCTGGGCTGGGCCTGTGATGAGGCCTGCTATTTTTTAAGGGGCTTTTCCTGCATTCTCTTTATAATTGATACTACCGAAAATGCCCTTGTTCTTGTTTTTTGAAAAGCTCGCTCAATTGTAAAAGAAAGAAAAGGCTTGTTTTTTCGGCGCATATGCCTGCCATGCAGAGCATGTAGCAGCGCAAGGACACTATTATGTCTATGCGCACGTTATTCCAACTTGCGTTCCCCCTTCGTCGTCGTCGTTGTAGTTACTCTACCCAAAACTCTGCGCTTCGATCTCTTCTGGATTATTCAGGAAGCGACCTTGTAGCGTTGGTAGCTACTCATTTGAGTAATTGTGCTACTGTGCGGGAACTGAATCCATTGCATGCCCACCTTCTAAGGACGCATTTTTTTATCTCCAATCCGGCGCCGTTTAATTGGAACAATATTATAAGATCATACACCAGGCTAGAGGCTCCACGCGATGCACTTCGCATCTACGTTTTAATGTTGCGGAATGGGGTTTTGCCCGATTGTTACTCCCTTCCCATTGTTCTGAAGGCCGTCTCCCAAACTTTTGATGTTAAGCTCGGGAAACAGCTTCACTCAGTTGGTATCAAGATTGGATTGCAATGTAACGAGTTCTGTGAAACTGGGTTTTTAAGTTTGTATTTTAAAGCTGGCGAGTTTGGAAGTGCCCGAATGGTGTTTGATGAAAATCCTGACCCGAAGCTTGGTTCTTGGAATGCTGTAATAGGTGGGCTTTCGCAGGCTGGCCTTGTCCGGGATGCGATTGGCGTGTTCCTTGATATGAAGAGGCGGGGATTTGCGCCGGATGGGTTGACCATGGTTAATGTGACTTCGGCTTGTGGGAAGATTGGTGACCTCAACCTGGCTCTCCAGGTGCATAAATGTGTTTTCCAGGCTGAAGCTGGTGAGAGGACTGATGTTTTGATGTTGAATTCGCTGATTGATATGTATGGGAAGTGTGGGCGGCTGGACCTGGCTTACAAGGTTTTTGCAACTATGGAGGAAAGAAATGTGTCGTCGTGGACGTCCATGATCGTGGTGTATGGTATGCATGGACATGTGAGGGAAGCGCTGGAATGCTTCTGTCATATGAGGGAGGCTGGGGTGAGGCCAAATTATGTGACTTTTATTGGAGTGCTTAGTGCCTGTGTGCACGGTGGGGCAGTTCGAGAAGGGAGATTTTATTTTGATATGATGAAGAATGTTTATGGCATAGCACCCCAATTGCAGCATTATGGATGCATGGTAGACCTTCTGGGTCGAGCTGGATTGCTTGAGGATGCCAGAAGAATGGTGGAGGAGATGCCTATGAAGCCAAACTCGGTAGTGTGGGGGTGTTTGATGGGTGCGTGTGAAAAATATGGGAATGTGGACATGGCGGAGTGGGTGGCTAAGCATTTGCAAGAATTGGAACCTTGGAGTGATGGGGTTTACGTGGTGTTGTCTAATATCTATGCCAATAGAGGATTGTGGAAGGAGGTGGAGAGAATAAGATCGGTAATGGAAGAAGGAAGACTTGCTAAGGTTCCTGCTTATAGCCTGACAACTAATTCAAATTGAAGATAATTTATTTAAGCATCAGTAATTTACACTAAATTATAGTTTTGCCTGTATTGACCATGACTTGCAAATTGATGTTTTGATTTTTCGATAATGTATACTCCATAAACAGAAGATGTTTCCATAACCATTATTTTTGTGTTAATGAATGGGCAAGTTGGTTAGGGGAAGACCCAAGTAGGTATGGATAGCTCACTAGAGAGTAGAGAAATTTTGATCTGTAAATTCTCTGTTGTTAATTACAGAATAAGTTGATTTTTAGTTTAAGCTTTCATAGTGCAAGGTTAAAATCTAGCCTTTGTAACTGAGGATTGAGAATCTTATTCATGCGTGATCTGCAGATATGACTATTAATCTTATACCGAATTCAGCCTTATGATGCATGGAGTGAATGTTTTTGCTTGACAGAGAAGAAAAATGGCACTCTTTGTTTTTGGAAGAAGTTAAAACTCACTCCACGATTCATTCACTCAATATGATTCTGATATATTATATATACTGCCTAATGCCTTTTATAGGCTTTCAAAAACAATAAAATAATAAAATCAAGATAAACAAAAACTTAGTTCCTAAGAAATAGTGGCGGTGCAGTAAAATATGGAAGTTCATTTGCGTGGCTCTGCCATTCCAGTATAGTTTGTTTTTTAAGAAAATACCAATTACTTGGTTATGAAGTGATTTGCGGCCCAATAAAGAAACAACAACTTGATTTAATTTTTCCTGAAATCAAATTTGTATCATTCCAAGCACTTTGTTCACTTTTAAAGTAACTCAGCTTCGTAAAAATATCCACTACTTGATCTGTTTAGTTTGACAATAAATAGTTTCACCTTTTTAAAACTATCAATTTACCCGAAAGTATCTATCAAGGTGCTCTGTCTGCAAGTAAAAAATCGGATACTTAGTTAATTTAATAGCATATTTGGTAGTCACCAAATATTTTTGTGGGAGACTGTTGTTCTGGTTTTTATTCTTTTTCAGCCAAGTTCATTATAAGATCAACTTATCCTCTAATATTGTAAGTTGTCTTGGACATCCACTTCACTTCAAATGAATTTTTACTTGCATACGAATCAATTGACCTCCCGTATTTTTCTTCTCTAAGGTAAGAAATGGAGTAAAAATAAAGGTGTTTTGATTGAGAAGGAACAGAAATAAAAATACAGTATAATCAATACAGTAAAATACCAAAAGAAAATACAGTATTATGTTGGTTTTCATTTTTTACTCTTTTCAACTGAATCTAAGTGGAAATTTATCACATCATATCCTTAATCAATTTTTCAACTTTCAAATCCTTCTATTCAGTCAAACACAACCTCTTTCTTTCTCTTTTATCCATTCAAACACAACTTCTCTCTCCCTCCACTTTCTTCCTCCCTTTTTTTTTCTCATTGTCTCATTTTCATGAGATTAAACAAATGACAAAGGGTCAATATTTCTCTCTCTCTTTCTCTCTCAACACTTCTTCTTCATGAGAGAATTAATCATCATTGTGCTATCAATCATTTAGAATTTCTGATTTAAATGAGTCCTTAGCTATAGAAGATGAATGTCTGATTTAGGTGTTTTTTGCATGAAATGCCGAAGATCTAATCTTATACATGGAATTCTCATATTTAACATAAATGTTATCAAGATTCGTTCCACTAGTTAAAAAACATACTTCATTATTACTTTTAGTCAAATAATGTCGATTCTTAAACCTAATATGACATTTACTGTAACTTTTACATTTTTTTTCTCTTATATTTTGGTTGCAGTTTCATTATGTCAGTCACACGGATACTCCCTCTTTCCTTCATACTGGTCTCTTCCACTCCATGAGTGTATACACGGATATGAAGTTGGATGTGAAACAAAGACTTTACCTTTTAGTGATAACTTAGTTACGTTCTCGTTTGCCTTTTGGAGAATCCCAATCAATGCAGTGCTCTAACGAACAGAGGGGCTACTGGGTAGGTGTGGGTGAGTAGCTGCCAAATTTAGTGCCAATGCAATTAAAGTTCTCTCTTTTTGTTACCTTTTTCTCACCTTTTTGCATTCTTACGGAGTAACAAGGACTAAAGCCAACCCTACAACGTATTGCAACACTCAAAATGTGATTTTCATTATGAACTGCGTCCTTCTGACCAAAAAAATAGTAGGATTTAGGAATGGAATAAGGCATCGCCTCTTACCTCAGACCCTTTACAGCGTATCATCGCTATCTTTTATTATAGCGTCAATATATCAGATTTTCATCTATTCTTTGTTTATTTCTGCTAACAGTGCCTCGTCTATGTCCCCCAACAGCTACTAAAAATGGAGTGTGTTGACTTTATACCTGTGAACTCATTTGTAGGAGTTGTCAATCATATCAGAAAACTACTTTTGAGGACCGAATCAAATATTTGAAATTGAGTACACATACTTGGAGGAACAACATTCTCCCAAATCGTGTTTTCCATTCATAAAATTAGAAATCATGGGACTCTAAGTCCTTGTCACCGGATTTGCAATGAAAACCAAGCTACTAAAACAAAGCTGAATGTAGCTGCAAAACAAAATGTATCATTCACAACAATTACATTTATCTTGGCCTATACAGTTTTTCAAATCCAACGAAAACAAAGCTGCATATCTAAATGAAACCTCTCGAGGTCCTTGGCCAAATTCAGCAGCTAGTGATCTCTTCATGAAAAATATCTGCAATGTTACAATTCCCTATGTATAATTACATCATACATAGTCATGAACTAAAAAAAACTCTATAGCCTAGAAACTCACACCTTACAGCTCTGTACTTTTTTTTTAAGTAATGAAAAGTGGCATCTATGAACTCTGGTTTACAAAGACGAGAAACATAATCTCATTAAACCAAACTAGCTATCTGCTTCACCGATTTCTGAAATGTGTTTGATGCCTGAAGCATCGTAATGAGCAATAATATTTCCTGCATTAGTTTTTTCATCAGCATCGTTCTTTGATGTTTCCGGATTCACTTCTACGTATGTGACTTCATAAATGTGTTTTCTTAACCAACTTCCTTTACTATGAACTCTGGTTTACAAAGACGAGAAACATAATCTCATTAAACCAAACTAGCTATCTGTTTCACCTTCTGAAATGTGTTTGATGCCTGAAGCATCGTAATGAGCAATAATATTTCCTGCATTAGTTTCTTCATCAGCATCGTTCTTTTATGTTTCCGGATTCACTTCTACGTATGTGACTTCATAAATGTGTTTTCTTAACCAACTTCCTTTCATGCACAATGTGTGCCCGACCAAATACTATCTCAGTTTCATTAACATCAGGTGGGGCACCATTTCAGAAATCGGTGAAGCAGATAGCTAGTTTGGTTTAATGAGATTATGTTTCTCGTCTTTGTAAACCAGAGTTCATAGATGCCACTTTTCATTATGTTTTTCGTCTTTGTAAACCAGAGTTCATAGGTGCCACTTTTCATCAGGTGGGGCACCATTTTCATCATGAAAGCTTTGAACCTCATCTATTTCCTCTGTCAATTCAGCATTTGTGGCACCCTCCACCACATTTTTCTGTATCCCGGTTTCCTTTTCTCTAATTATTGGCCCTTCATCTACATCATTCTCCTTTTCTGAGAAATCTAATGTAGCATTCTGTCTAACATGCTCATCATTTAGCTGTTTCCTGAGTTGTACTTCTTTTTCTATGCCATTACCTTTAGAACCGTTTACTTTTGATCCCTTTGGATATTTCTCAATGCCATGCTCTTTGTGACCTGACTCACTTCTTGATTCTATACCAACCTTTCCGGCTGTTGTTTTGGATGAATCTCTGCATTGATTTTCAGATAACACCTCAGGTTGAGTTTGTGGTTCAAATCCCACTTCTTTTCTTTCTCTTGTGCTGAATTTCTCATTGATATGTACAAGCCCTGCTTCAGCCTTATCTTCCTTGGCTCCATCAGATGACTCAGATCCATCATCGCTGCCACTACTTGACTCTTTAGCTTCTCCTGCAGAATCTACATTTCCTGAGTCAGGAAAATCTATTTCGTATACCCGTGGTAGGATCCCCTTACGCCCTAACAATCTAGCTCCATGTCCACCAACAAGCTTCCTTTCATCGCTATATTTCTCTCTATCATTTCTTGATTGCTTGATCTGATATAACATCCAGGAACCAACAGCCAAAACTAGCATCACCTTCAATGTCTGCTTTGTAATCGCCACTTTTGATCTCTGGGCCCTCCCAAAAGCTTGATACTCCATTCTTCTGCATATGATTCAGAATCTCTGTCAATGCTCAGATATATATTTAGAGGATTCTAAAGATGCACAATTGAGCATTTCAACATCTAGGTTCTTGCATTAATTCCGGAAAAGTAAAACTACTAGTAAATCTTGAAAACCACCAAGAGGGTATAAACAATTCCAACAAAACTACTAGTAAATCTTGAAAACCAGCAAGAGGGTATAAACAATTCCAACAAAACAATCAGATAAACAAGTCCGATTACTAACAATTACACCACAGAAAATTTTAGATAAAAACAAGAACAGCAACAGAAAGATAAGAGGCGCATGTGCAGGCATCAACAAAAGTACTCTAATAATCGTGACTTGAAACAAAACCCAAGAAATAAAAAGTCAAACAAGTGCAACCATTCATTCAAACAAGGCGGAAGAGAAGTATTTCTTCCATGGGAGATGGTCTTAGAATCGCAAACATTCATGGGCTCTTTCTAGTCCCAAACATGATGCCCAAGAACACTTAATTTCATGAGAAACTACTTAATCCAAGAAAGACGTTTGAGCGTGATTCTTGATGAAAACAAGAAGAAAGAAAGAATAAAAGATTGCAGAGGTATAGAGAATTGAAGGGAAGAAGAAGAATGAGAAGCAAGAAATGGAGTTTATGGAGTAATTACCTTTTGCCTTGTTTTCTTGGCTGAGGAAGTGATGTTATGTGTTGTGTGGGATTACGGTTGTTCAGTCTCTTTGTAGTTTAAAATTGTAGTTGGAACAAGAAAATCAAAATGAATGGCTTTGAAAGTACAGAAAACCAGAAGAGTAGTTGGGAGTGCCCAAAAGTAGCAGTTAACATTTTGTCGCCATCTAAAATAATCCTGGGACGGGATTCTCCAACACGCAACCAGAGAAAGTCAAACAAATCATTCGGGGCAAATTCAGAATTCAAACCACTTATTAAGCCTTCCCTTCAGTGATGCTTTTTATTCCCCTCGACTCTCTACTAATCCATCACCATGATCCACTTATATGGTGATGGGCTCCGTTCATACGGAGATTTGGATCAGACAATTTCTTATTACACCTACATAAATTTCTTTCTGCACCCCCATATAAAAATTTCATTTCATCCTTTTCTAATTACATATTTCGAAAATTATCTTTTTTATTTTCAGATTATATAATTTTAAAATAAAAAAAAATTCTGAAGTATAAAACCTATATAACCCAGAAACTAAATAACTTTCAGATTATATAATCCAATATTTTTATTTTCTAAACACAATTCAAAAAAGGCAAAAATGATTATCAAGGTGCAAGAAGATAGGAAGAAATCCTAATATTAATTAAACCTCCAACATAGTTAAGAAAATAAAAAATATCCTTTAGATATTTAGCAAAAATAACCTTTGTTAAAAAGAAATTTTCGGTAATTAACTCAACCAAAAGTTTATGTAGTGTTAATTTTATTTATTTTTTAAAAGTCATTGAGAAACAAAAGAAGTAACTTTTTTATGGAAATTTTTTTAATATGTTAGTTTTTGTGAATAGGAAAACTCGAATTTATGATATATCTATCATTTTCTTTCTTCTTTACCGAAACAGAAGTAAAATGAATAGAAAATTGTGTGTTTAATTATATATGAATTTGTTTATAAACACATTCACTTTATTATTACAAAGACAAAAACAAATCCATGGCAAGACAGGTTTGATAATGTATATTTTAATTTTTTTGATAATTAATATATTCTTTTATGAAAATATTATGTTGTCATAAGTCAAACTTAAATATACCAACATTTTTTTTCTTGGTAAATAAAATATATACTACATCCTTGAAAGTCATGCATTACAACTATTCCATACACAACTAAAGACAATAATAATAAAAAAAGTTACAGAAAAAAAACATAATACAAACTTCATAAATATGTGTCCTTGCAAAGAACAAGGAAGCCTTCCACAATGCAATGTTTAAAAGTGTTCGATTTCATTGTAAATATATAATCCTCAAAATGGGTTTATAGATCGGAATTTGATAAAATATTTTATAGAGTTGAAAAAAAAATAGAAATAATACATTAAAGGTATACTCATAATTATTTACTAGCATACACACAGGCGCGATAATGTCTGTGTATATGCATTTTTTAGATATGAATGATAATATCTTAGTAGGTGATAATAGTGTAATGTTATTAAGTTAATATATAAAATAAATTTATATTTATTAAAAATGAAATGAAATGTTAAAAATAAAATGAAATGAATAGAAAACTTAATTGTTGATGAATAAAAATAAATAAATAGTTTTATAGAAAATAGGTAAAAATAACCATTAATTTTAAAAATTTTAATAAATAATTATATTGTAAAAGGTAGAATTGGTATTATGAAATGTGGACACGAAAGAGGGGATTATCTTTGTATATTATTATGGATTTAGTTGTTCGGATTTATTTAATTATATTTATACACTCTTAATTAATTTCTTGTTTTTATGCCGTTCATCATAAATCCACATTTAGAACTCCTAGTTATTCAATTTTGCGTTTAATTAATCTCTTACATAAATATTTAAAAACTTCCACGTTGTGATATACCTTATGCAATTAAATGGTTGAACTAAAACTTAAACTAAAAAATCGACAAAAAATGTAAAACATTTATTTTTGCATGTTTAATTATGAAAAACGAATCATTGTTAAAATAAATATAATAATGATTTCAATTGTCTATTGACATCTATTGTTTTGCATGAGATTATCTTATTAACTGTTGCACTTTTGTTTGTTCACAACTAAAAATTTAGAGATTACTAATTCAGAAAAACTCATAATTAAAATATGTATTTAAATTTAAATAAATTTAATATTTTTTTCACATAAAACACTACCTAAGCCAAAAATCACATGGAGGGTATTACCCACATGTCAACTTATTATTTAGAACTATTCAATATATCATAGATGTATGCTTGAATCCCACATTAATTAATCCCTTGATTTATGGTCACTTTCCACATTGTAAACTACTATCAGAATTGAAGTCCAATTTGCATGTCATTACAAAACATTTTAATGAGAAAGTGAGAAAAAAGAGAAAACACTCACAATTTTCTGTGAGAAAAAAATGTATTTTTAAAATTTAAATATTTTAGTTACATTATTATTATTGTTATTATTTAAATAGTAATCTAATATATGTTTTCATTATATTGTAAAGTGAATCCAACGCACAAGTGTTAAAATTATAATAGTGGCTTAAATTGTGTAAAGTATTGGAAAAGTGAAGCATGGGTTATCTCTTCGAAATTGTCTTGCTCTTATCTAGATGCTTTTATAAAGTAAAGTGTATAAAGTCTAAGAAATTATTCAAAGTCAAAGGTTTTCGATTGGAAGAGGACCAGGCTAAGGAAACTCCTCCATCTATACTTATCTTCTATAATAACATTTTATTTGTTGCATTAAAAATAAAATATTACTTTACTTTCTCACTCTCTCTGCAACAACGGTAACAAAAGTTGAAGAGCTTAAAATAACTTTTTCATAAAAATATAGGCGAACGGAATTTTATCTTACGAAAATTATTTGTACTAATTAATATTGAACATTAAATAATTTTTTGATGTCATAATTTTATTTAATAAAAATCAGTTTTAGTATAAATTAAAAGTCTAAATTTAGAGTATGTACATCATACTTAGGATAAAAAAATTTGGATCAATGGTTTGATCTAATACACTCGACTACGTACACTCACTCACTATCATCCTTAATTTTATCATAACAAAGGTAGTTTTACTGACTTAGTTTAAACTTCTTCATTTGGTTTGCAACATTTTTTTCGATTAAAAACTATTTTTATCATCTAATTACCTGTTTTATGAATAATTGATTTAAACTTACATTCTTTGTTTTATGCAAAATTAAAGTTTTGCTTTCAGTCATTAAAAGTTCTTATTCATTTTCATTATTTAAAAGGATAAGTCTAACCTGATAAAATAATTTAATACGACTATTAGTTTGTGGAATTATTATTTTGATTCGAAATCCAACTTCTTTATTAGTAATTGAACAGTTGAAAAATAAAATTCAATGACTTATTCTAGTATAAATTTTCTTATTACCAGGTTTTCTTTAACTTTATCAAAATCTTTCTTTTAATACAAACTCATAAATGTTTATTTCGTTATCACTTTTTCTATAGATTTTTTTTTACATGGATCTAATATAATCTGACGTAAATTATTGTTTTTATGTCGAATCTTGTGTTGTCTAATATGAATTTACTAGAAGTGTTTTTCATTTGATTTAAATTCACATGTCTCGCATTAATATCAAATTTAAAAGAGAAAAAAAGTTATAAGTAACTATCACTGACATTGTGTTAGTATCACTAACATTGTGTTATTAATGGACTCAAAATATCAAATTGTAACAAAAATATATGAATTCTATTAGTAATTTATCTAATAGACTATGTAACAAATAGTAATAACATAATTTTTGTATTAATATTTCTTAGAAAACTATATCATAGAACATTAAATAACTTAAATTTATATAATTTTAAAACATATATAAATTTATAATTCCCCTATAAAAATGTATAAGTTGTGGCATCTGAGAAAATTCTACATAGATATTGAATTGGTCAATCAACTCCCCATTAAAATCCACTTCAGCTAAAAAATTAGCTATATTAAATATAGTGATTTTTATAAGGAGGAGATAAGATATATTCTATTTTCAATTATTTTTGTCTCTTGTAAATTATCAACACTATACACTCATTTATTCTGAATTAATGTGAGATGATCTTTCGTACTTAAATACTCAACGCTAGAGATTGGGTTGCCACGATATACATTGGGAGAGATAGAGACACATTACACAAGACAAATTTTAGGTGTAAATATATAAGCATATTATTTTTCGATAATTTGTGTCAATTGTGTTACGATGTCTCACTGTCAATGAAATCATTAAATTAAAACTCTAATTTTAATACTCCTAATGTTTGCCCAATCACACATATTAACGAACCAATTAAGCACGGTTCATGTTTTCTCTGCTCTTATAAGAGAACACCACAATGCCACGTTTCCAAAGTAGTTGTTCTATTCATGACCCATGAGTGCGATTTTGCAGTGAGATATTTTTAGTGATGTTCGTTAAGTGACACTGATAACGTTACACACATATTAAATTCTCTCTACGACTTATATTTTTGTCTATTGTAATCGAGAGGTGCAAAATATATATGGTTTTTTCAGTGTTGTTGGGATATTTAATTTTGAAAATGTAGATATCAAAATCTTATTACACTGTGAAGTATATGAAACGTAAACTGAATTAATGGCTGGAGCAATCACACCTTTCATGATTTTTGAAAGGGATTGCAAGACGATTTTGGATCTCTTGTTTTTGCAGTGCTGAAATTGGTCCAAACAAGGGCATTATTCACTGGCGACACCTTTTATAAATGTAGGTTATTTATTACTTGTACTATAGTATAAGCATTTTTAATTAACGAGTAAAAAGTAATGAAATAAATAAACATTTTTATAATAAATTAAAATTGGTTTATGGTTCAACTAATTAGTAGAAAAAGCACCTTAGTAGTATCTAATCTATTTCCGGGAATCAATTTCTTTCGTGATTTTTATTTTCATGCATACTTTCCAGGAAACTTGATTATTAATAATATAATTGATATCTTACGAAAAAAATAAGCCAAAATGTAATTTAAACAGTCACAACGAGTTGACATATCACACTTTCCTCGAATAACAAGCTCAGAACAAATGACGCAGAAAAAAAAAAAAATATATATATATATATATATAAGTGGAAATGGACGGTAGAGATTACGCGGTTGAAATATATTTAATCAATACTTCGTCAGCACGGCAAAGGCTAATATACTTGAAAAAAAAAACTCAAATAATGTCTAATTATTTGTTTTTGGTATGCAAATCTATTTATGTACCTATAAATAGTTTTCGTTGGATTTACGGAAAATATTTTTTGTTAAAATAGTTGACTAATTATTAATTATGTTTTTTATGAACAAATTTTAAGTTTAAAACTCTATTTAAGAAATGGAGTTGAATATCGACTAAGTAAATAAATAAACAAACATGGGTTTCCATCATGGAGACCTTCGAGTAAACTCCAACGTCCATTCCTGGTAATGCACCAACCTACCAACATCAATGGCAGACTTTTAAATAACCATTTTTGTCATTGTCATATAAATTTCCTCTCACCCTCTCCAATCTATCATATATAATGTATATCAATCTTTTTATCGGTGTTTGTTTAACTGGGTTTGATAATTTAAATTTTTATAGCAGTGGTCAAAAAAATAATAATAATTATAAATTATGTGAAGTACAACAATAATAGTAGTAAATCAGTTTTCATATGCCTAAACTATACCTAAGAAGTAAATAATTAATTTAATATTTTTTTTATTTTATTGGTAAACTAAAACCAGCTTTTTAAATTGTCTTCAGTTTTTGTATCTCTCGCTAACACAATACTCAATATGAAATCTTATTTCTTTTTGTTTTTTTTTAAAGGAAACTTATTATTGAATCATTACAATAATAAACTATATTAGTCTTCAGTTCCTTAAACTGGAAATGATTAGTAACAACACAAAAAATTACTTACCAAATTCAAAATTTCGTTCCAACTTGGCTTCAAACCCCCGTATCATTCGCAAATGATCACTTTTATAAATTAAGGTCACGTAGCAAACTTTGAAAGAAAAAGAGACGGAAATATCAACCTAAGTAATTATATTTTTTTTGTTTATCATTAAAAAAATTCAAATTTATATAAATATTTATTAAAGTAGCATATGTAATATACTTTTTTAATTCATGCATTATAATAAAGACTTTTCAAGTCAAAAATAGTATAATAGAAAAATAGAACATTAACAAACATTTTTAAACTCTAAGCTTTGAGTTTATTATGTTTTTCTCCTCTCTTCTCTTTCTTTGTTCATTCTCTCATTGTAATTGTGTCCCACTCATTATCTCAATGATTGGTTACATTATTCTTTTTTTTTTTGGGAAAACTTCATTTATTGTCTCGTCGAATATAATATACACGATCATCTGGAGAAAAAAACATATTATATATATATATAGAATGAATAATCTAAGTTATGATATTAAATTTACAATTTATTTATTCATTTAAAAAAATATTATTGTAATTGTTTACACTCTTTTAATTATCTTTTCTTAATTGATAAATAAAAATAAATTTATGCATTAAATATTGTGTATAGCATAATTGTTTATTTTTTTATTTTTTATTTTTGATCGGCATAGCATACTTGTTTATAATGATTATTTTTTTAACGTATAAAATTAGTTTGATAACGATGTATTATGCTAAAGATACAAATAGGTTTATAATTGTTAAATATGGTCGTGGAGATTGGTTGTATGTCCAAACCATAATATCCCATTTAAACATTTTCATCCCATTAATAAATATATATATATATATATATATATATATATATATTAAATTAATTGTTAAAAAAAACATAAATAATGATAATGAGATAATAATAAGCACAACAACCGTGTGGCACTTGCATATCGCTCGCTCCTTTAAATAGCTCCAACCCCCTCTCCCATTGCATACCAAAACACATTCCAATCATTCAATTATTACTCTCTCTCTCTCTCTCTCTCTCTCACTTCCTTAAGCATTTAGACATAAAAGAAAAGAAGAAAAAAGACAGTGAGGAAATGGAAATTGAGGGAAGCACGCAGGTGGTGGCGAAGAAGGTATGGAACATCATACGTGTGATGTTCTTCATGTTGAGGAAGGGCATAGCGAAGAGCAAGATAATGGCGGAGTTCAATCTCATGCTGAAGCGTGGGAAGAAAGCTTTGGTGAACAACCTCATGCTGAACCACCACTACATCATCGCCTCTTTCACCGGCCGCTCCAACCACAACCACGCCACCTTCATCTCCCCACGCGACTACGAGTTCAGCTGCAGCAACAGCCCCGCCGTCCCCTTCCACGCCCACAAAAACCACCGCTTCTCCAAACCCTCCCAACAACACCACGACGTTTCCACCCTCTCCGCCGTTCAGAAGGTTCTCGAAATCCTCAACAACGACGCCACTAACTCCCCCTTCCCCGCCTTCGCCAAAAGCCCCCTTGGCAAACAACTCAGAGTCACCGACTCACCCTTCCCTCTCAAAGACGACGGGGATAGTCAAGTCGACGTGGCCGCCGAAGAATTCATTAAGAAGTTCTACAAAGACCTCAACTTGCAGAAAAAAATGGCATATCTTGAGTCCCCGTATCATACTTCCTGGAGCAGATGAACAATATTGCATTCCACTGTTTTCAACTTCCAATTTTCGAAACAACAACAACCTTTTGTCATCTCGCATGAACAGAACCTTCTGCATATTTTTGGCTGCTACATCACGAGAGTTACATGATCAGATTGATCATTTGCACGGTGACATGGATGACATGTGACGTGACTTTATTGCTTTCATTCGATGTAGCAGCTTTGGTTTTTTTGGATCGGTTCTTGGGAGATGATTGTTTGTCCTGATGCTTATTTTGTGTTTTTGCTTACACTGTCTTGTTTCGGTTCACTACACTATACTACACTGTATATTGGTGTTTTGGAACTATGTTTTTCTTTCTTCCCAGTATTTGGGGTTTGAGAATGTTGGTGACAGTACCAGTGTAATGGAAGAAAAGAATGAAAGGGAAAAAAAAAAGAAAAAAAAAGAAAGAAAGAGATGTGATGTGTTTGTTTGTGAAATTTTTTGTGCGTGTCTTCCTCCGGTGGTTTGGAATTTCTCAGTTCCCAATAAAGGAATGCAGCTACTGCAACTTTGCACAATGAAAAATTAAAGTGGGAGATTAATGCAGCTATTGGTTATAAGTGCAGAAATTTAATTTACAGCTTTTCAAGTTTGGTGAGTTGGAAATTGGCTTTATTAGGGCCTTTATGTCTCTCTTGTCTCTCAATTGCTCTAATCATTCTAAATTTCTCCTTTTTCATAACCTCTATTTATCCTTATTAAATTTCATGGGTTTTAATGCTTCGGTGTCTTTTATGGTAAGGTATTTCAATTAAAATTATTGTGAACTATGTGTTTAATTATTATTACTTTAAACTAACTCAATCCTAATATCTTAATTCACTTTAAATCTTCTTAAAAAAAATAATTTGGATTTTATTATTAACACTGGATAAAGATAATTAATATACATTAAATTTTATAAAATTTAATTTATCTTATCTAATAACTATTAATGTAGTTTTATTTTATTTAATAGACAAAAATATCTATAAATATTGTACAATTATATTTAATGTTCATCAATTAAAGTTAAAAAATAATTAAATAATTAAATAATTTTATTTTAATGTTGTTAAAAATTAAAATATAATTAAACATAAAAAAGTTTAAATTAATATAAAAATCAACAAAAAATAATATTAAACATTTAAAAAGTTAAAAAATTAATTTGATACTTTATTGAGTTTTTTTCATGACTTTTCTATAAACTTTTGTAACATTCATCTTAGTTTAACAAAATCTATTACACTAAAATAACGTATAATATTTTAAAATCTGAAATTATTAATTATATAGATTTTTTTTTTGTTTTTTAGTAAAGAGCTTAGAATTCCAAAATACTCATTTGATAGCATAAAAATTTTAAAGGATATTTTTATTTTTATAAAATCTATTATATAGGTATATATATTGTTTTAGTTAATGAAGTTAACTATTTCGGCTTTCAATAAAAAAAATATAAAATCAATACTTATTAATTATTCGTTAATCAGTATGTCTTTAGAGTATTCGGTAGCATTCTCCCATTAATTAAATCCAATATGACAACAAATGAAGTTATTATTATTAGTATCTATGTATCCATTGTCCATTCCATTTATAAATACCTATTTTATTACTTGTTCTGTTATTTGTACTTGTAACTCTCAATATTTATAAATATTTTTACATGTTATTTTTGATGGGTTAAATATGGTTTTGGTCACAAGGATTAAATCCACGTATTTTGGAAGATGAAAGACTAAATTGGTCCAAAGTTTCAGAATTGACTAATTCCAAAATTCACTAAAAGTTAAGAGACAAAAACCATATTTAATCATTTTTTAAATTTTAAATAAAATTATTTAAAAGTAAAATTTTAAATTATAAATTTATATGAAAAAATAATTTGAAAGTACAATTCGGATTAAATTCCTTATTAAAATATTAATAGAAATAAATTTAATATGCATTTAAAAAAATTGCATATTAATGAAAGTACTAAAATATATGCATTTAAAAAAAATCAATCTTTCAAAAAATAATTTTAATTTCACATGTTTAAATACAAAAACAAAAATATGTAAATCAAATTTTAAATAATTATTTAATAATTAATTTTTTTTCACTAATAATTTTATTTTAATGACTTGGTTCTAAAAAAGATTGCTAATAATTATTAGTTGATAGATGATACTACAATGAACCATGATATTATTCGTCGTATTACCAAACATATAATTATATATTCATACTCATTAATTACATTAATTACATGTAAATAGTAATTTAATATTTATCATAAATTTTACCCGAAAATATCTGCATGTATTTTTTTTTTCATCTGCAATTAAGACTTCATTGTCAAATTAGAAAAAGATGAAATGACAATAATTAATTCGCCATAATTTTAATTAAAATGCTGATAAAACTCAAGTGAACATATTAAATACTGAAGTTTAATTATTTTACTGTCTTCACATAAAATAAGATATATTGTTAGTTTAGAATATTAATGACAGGGTTTTGAGTATTAAAATACTAATACTAATTAATGTAGTCATACTTCGTCAACAGAATGAAACCAATATTATTTATTTGCTTCTAAATTTAAATATATTTTTAAGGTATCAATCAGTGGGATTGTGTTATAAACTCAAGTTCATCTAAAATATAATTAAGAGTCATATTATGAGTTTAGCAGTGTCAAATATTTTTAAAAGTTTTTATTTTTTTTCTAAAAGTGTTATGAAATTCGCACTCTACATAATTTTCTATTTATACTTTAATTTTTCAAATTTTATTTTTATGACCCCAAATATAATTATAAATTTAATAGCTTAAAAAAATATTTTCATTTCAGCATAAATATATTTCTAACAAGCTGTCCTGTCCTATCTAATTTGAAAAAGATTGTCTCAATGTTGGTATATAAAAATCATTATATTTGAACTTTTTTTGAGTTATCAACGTATGATAAAAATAATGAGTTATTTAATTGAAAGGCGCGTCTTTATCACACCACTACACTATATTATTCAGTTTTGCTAGCTTGGCACTTGTCGTCGTGTGCCATCATAGAGTCTAAAAAAAAGGCCCCTTAATCCACTTTTTGCTTAAGATGAACAAAATCATTGAATCTCAAAATAATTTGGGATCCGTATCTTCGTTACCATCTTTTTTTTGTCATCAATATGAAAGTATCTTGTTTTGGATATAAAATGTTTAGTAATTGTTCTATATGTACAAAAGAGTGGGTCTTAATGTTCACAAGTTAAAATAACTTTCAACTTTGTATTATTTTGCTAAGGAATCGAAATTATATTTATGTTAACAAACAAGACGAGATGGTATGGTTTTGCAAATTTAAATGGACTCAATTCAATTTAAACATTTAGATGTTCAATAGTTTGATTCTATAGATTAAGCATAGAGATTTTAGGTTTAACATACCCAATTTATTAATATGTGTTGGGTTATATATTCTTTCATATGTTTTGGTTATATATGAGTTATGGTCATAATCATTGAGAGATTGTGGTTTCATATGGTTATATAACGTTAGTCTTACATATATAAGACATTTGACACCACTTTTATACTAAAACCTTAAAATAATGATATTATGGATTTTTATTCTTATATAATGTTTAACTTTATTTTTTCTATCTAATGTGAGGACTATTGATTCATACTTGGACTATTCCCAACATAATATGATAAAAAAAATTACAACTTGGAAGAAGAAATTGATTTAGGGAAATTATGTGATTGAAAAGTGTGATTCTGTGTGATAGTAGTGGGCATAGAAGACATGTGGGTCAGTGGTATTATTTGAGGGAACTTTAGTTAGTGTGTGGATTAGTTTGTCTATTTGTTCCCAAAGCAATGGCTATGGCAAACATTGGAGCTATTTTGTCAAACACAAAATAAAAGTACATGCTGCTTTAGGGATCACTAAGGACCCAAAAGACCATTGTTGCTTAGTTAGGTAATATAAAAGCCACTTTCATTTCCCCTATATGTCCATTTTTTAGCTTTATTTTATTCCCATTATACGCACCCCTTTTCCCTACACACACTTGCAAACTTATCTGTTATTTATTTTGAAGGAAAAACATGCTACTTGAAACTATACATTTAAAACATTGAATTTTATTTCTAATCCAACTATATAAAATTGACAAGTTTGTATCTACTAATATATTGAGTACAAGATGAAATAATAACATATGGTTCAATAATAACCTGAATAGACCGTATGATAAAATTTATTATAATAAAGTTTAGATAACCAAATTTAATTTTATTATAAGATGACATTTGACATTTATATTTATTTATATATTATAAATTTATTGTTATTTATAATCGATATTAGATTTTCAAAAATACATGCATACTTTTTTTTGTTATATATCTTCAATGTTGTCTCTGGTTAAATTTTTTTTTGAAATGTGAAAGCTTTATTTTGAATGAAAGTTTTCATAATAAGTGTAGGCTGATTTCTATAGGATGCAGTGTCAATTGCGGAAAAACACAGGCAATTGCTTCTTCGAATTATTATTTCTGTGACTGTAGCGTATAATTTCAGAAAGGGTTAAATGTACCACAGAAAGACGGTTTCCGAATGATTATACTCTGCAACATTTTTTCGATTAAAAACTATTTATATCATCTAATTACCTGTTTTATGAATAATAGATTTAAACTTACATTATTTGTTTAAACAAAATTAAAATTTTTCGTTCAGTCATTAAAATTTCATATTCATTTTCATTATTTAAACGGATAAGCCTAACCTGATAAAATAATTCAATACGATTATTAGTTTGTGGAATCTTACTACGATTCGAAATCCAACTTCTTTTTAGTAATTGGACAGCTGAAAAATAAAATTTAATGACTTATTATAATATAAAATTTATCTGCACGAAATTTAATTACTACCATTTATCTTTTACATTAAGATAAAAACAGTCATTTACATTACCCGATATATGTCTAACATAAACCCAATTTATGTTTAGTAGCGAAAAAAAAAAAAAAAAAAAACAGTGGTATATTTTTAAATAAATGGAGGCAATGTGCGTAGTCGACGTAGAATAGGTCATATGGTATCAACGTAAATTATTTCTAAATAATATAATAATATATATTTGTTTAGTGCTTCTCAAACAATTGTGCAACACAACATTGGTCTTTAGAGAGTGTTTTATGTGTTTAGTACCTCATTTCATATACATATTACACAAGCAATGAAATTGTTGTACGAGAAATATGAGCAAAGCTACACCTAAAATTTACTTTCTAAGAGAAATATTAGGTTAATTACATTGTTAACAATAATCACCTCATTCAGTCAAGCGAAAACTAACCAATGTTATTACATAAACATCATCATTGACTTTACCATAAAACTCAGCATCCCATTTGTCTGCAGCATGAGCAAACAACAGTTGTTAACCTTCTTTATGAATGCATAATTTGTTCCACTTGATTATCTTTTGAACGAAATTGATTTCTCCTTCTCTTCTTCCTCTGTTTTGCTCTGAATATTAACCCTCGACAATTAACAAATCAAAGAACAAACATAACATCAGTCACACCACAGTATGGCATGTAACCCACGGTCTCTTTTTGAAGGCGCTCTCTAGAATCTGAAATTCAACAAAAGTTAAGATGATTGTTATATTGAAAAACGGAACCCTAAACGAAAAAAAAGAAAGAAAGACAGAAAATGGAACCTCAGAAGTGCTGGAACTGAATTGGAACCAAAAAACAATTGCCCAGAAGCCATCCTTCCCTACCCTACGGGACGTGGATTATTTTCTGATTCATCAACATCATCAGCTCCTCTGAAATTACTATTGTTCCCATCAACCGTCGATGAAGCAAATTCAGAATTATCACTGCTCCCGCCAGTATTTTTTTGAGTCCTATCTTTCCTTCCTTATCAAATTCCTAACCGCATATATCCACATATTCCTGAACATTTCATCATGATGATACCAAGCCTATTCATCTTGGAGTTTGCTATATATTATCGAAAGAAACCCTTGCATGAAAATATACGTAAGAATATGGACACACATTAGGGTTTAGGGTTTTCGGAACATAAGGAAAGATAGGACAAAAAATATTGGAGTGACAAGTTCTTCTGTTTCAATTCTCCTCGTACATGATTCTAAATCTCTTAACATGTTCTGTGCTTTTGAGTTAACCAAATACAAATCAGAAATCTCGACTCGGGCCGCTCCATTTTTATCCAACTAAAATTTTACATCAGAAAACTTTTTTTTCATATTTAAAAATCTATAACGATATATAAAGAAATTCTCCTTTTTGTATTCACATTTCAAATACCAAATTCACCCTTTAGATATAATAATTTATTAAATTTTTAAAAATTGATCGTTATTTTTACAAACTTTTTTATAAAATCGTTATCTCTGCTATTTCTCTTCTTCATTATTTATCAATGGTTATTCTTTCATCTGTTCTGATATATATTAACTTAATAACATTACAATATTATCACCTACTAATATAATATCACACAAATTTAAAAAATACATACACATAGGCATGATAGCACATGTATTTACTCTAGTATATATATATATATATATATATATATATATATATATATATATATATAAAAATATATAAAGAGATACTTGTGTTCATATTTCGTTATTCCAATTTTACCCTTAATTATTATTTTAAAAATTAATTATTTTATAAATAATTTATTTTTAACCGTTAGTCTAAAAATCTATTTTGTCTTCAATAGTTGTTTTAAAAACCTCTCTTATGTACATATTTTATTTTTTCTAATTTTACGTTTAACAACTATTTTAAAAATTCATTATATATTATTTATTGAACTGAATCGAACCAAATCGAATTGAACTGAACCGAATCGGACCAGACCGAACCGAAATGAACCAAATTGAACCGGATTGGACCGAATCGAACCGCACTGAACCGAAACGAATCGGACCAAACTGAACCGAACTGAACTGAATCGAATCGAACTGCACTGAACCGAAACGAACCGAACCAGACCGAACTGAACTAAATCGAACCAAACTGAACCGAAACGAACCAGACCAGACCGAACACTGAACTGAGCTGGACCCGACCAAATCGAACCAAAGTAAACCAGACCGCACTAACTGAACCGGACCGAACCAAACTGAATCGAACTAGACCGAACCAAACCAAATCAAACCAAACTGAACCGAATCGAACCAAACTGAATTGAAATACTATTTAGTTGTGCTGAATTTTAAAACACCTTCAAAAAAAGAGGAGAAATTTTAAAGGAAAATTTTACACTTTCATAATTAATTAATAAAGAGCAAAAAGAGAGTCACTTTGTAATGTGCACAAAAAATGTCATACCCAAATATTTGTTCAGCACCAACACCACAATCGTAAGGTCCCTCTTAAACAATTGAAACATAATTTTTTTCCCCCAAATTAAATATAAGTGTATAAACAATAACATAAACAAATTGTATATCTTCAATAAAAAAATCCAAAGGACAAGCTTGAATTGATTTTTATTCACCTTTCACAAAAATAACTATTTGATCAGAATGGAGAGCATAGAGTTCCAAAATTAGTAAAAGCCTAAATAGTTAAGAAAAACATTACAAGACGATGAAAAAGAAGAGTGAGATGAGAGCAGTGAAGCATTGAGTATAAAAAAATGAGAAAAATGCAAAAGACATATAAGAGAAGGATAAAATATTAGTTAGAGTTAAAGTTCAAAATAAAACATATCATTTGGGTGGGGTGTAAGGTGTTAGAATTGCAGTGAAGGTGTTAAGGTGGGATGACGAGAGTAAGACGACATGGCCTTATATAGTAGTGACAAGGATGAGAAGCTCACAATCATTGTCTCAATGATGGTGATTGAATTAAAAAATGGAGTGTGCGTGATGTTTAGGATAAGAAGTCATTGAAGAAAAGAGAGAAAATATAATACATAATCCAATTAGTGAGTAGTTAACCGATAGAAATTAAGTTTTTTTAAAATAAATGGTAAAACAATACGGTTTAATTTTTATTAATTTTTTTACTATAATATTTAATTTCTATTCAAAATAGTTTTCTTACTTTAATATAATACATATAATTATAGTTAAATTTAGTTAGATAAATTTTGTTCATCTATAATAATATATAAAGAGGACACCCTCATTTGTATCCATATTTCGTTATTTCAATTTTATCCTTAATTATTATTTTAAAAACTAATTATTTAAAAATAGTATACTTTTAACCGTGAGTCTAAAAACATATTTTTTCTTCAACAGTTGTTTTAAAAACCTCTCTTATGTACATATTTTATTTTTCTAATTTTACGTTTAACAACTATTTTAAAAATTCATTATACATTCTTTATTTAACTGAACCGAACCAAATCGAAATGAATTGAACCGAACCGGACCATATTGAACCGAAGTAAACCAAACTAAACCGGATCAGACCGAACCGAACCGCACTGAACCGAAACAAACTGGACCAAACCAAACTGAATCGAATTGAACCGCACTGAACCAAACCGAACCGGACCAGACCGAACTAAACCAAAATGAACCGAACCGAACCAAACTAAACCGAAATGAACCGAACCAGGCTGAACCGAACTGAATCGAACCACACTAAATTGGATCGCACTAAACCGAATCAAACCAGATCGGACCGAACCGAACTAGACCGAACCAAACTGAACTGAATCAAACCAAAATGAACTGAAATACTTTTTAGTTGTGTTGAATTTTAAAACACCTTAAACAAAAGGAGGAAATTTAAAGGAAAATTTTACACTTTCATAATTAATTAATATAGAGCAAAAGGAGAGTTGCTTTGTAATGTGCGCAAAAAGTATCATACCCAAATTTTGTTTGAGCACCAACACCACAATCGTAAGGTCCCTCTTAAACAATTGAAACATAATGTTTTTCCCAAAATTAAATATAGCAAGTGTATAAACAATAACATAAACAAACTGTATATTTTCAATAAAAAAAAATCCAAATGACAAGCTTGAATTGGTTTGTATTCACCTTTCACACAAATAACTATTTGGTCAAAATAAGACATATAAGAGAAAGAAAAGTGAAAGCCTAACAAACTGAACTGAACCGAATCGAACCGCACTGAACCGAACCGTAGCAGACTGAACTAAATTGAACCAAAATGAACCGAACCTAACCAAACTGAACCGAAACGAACCGAACTAGACTGAACCGAACCGCACCGAACCGCACTGAACCGGAGCAGACCGAACCGAACCAAACTGAACTTAAATACTCTTTAGTTGTGCTGAATTTTAAAACACCTTAAAAAAAAGGAGGAAATTTAAAGAAAAATTTTACACTTTCATAATTAATTAATATAGAGCAAAAGGAGAGTCGCTTTGTAATGTGCACAAAAAATATCATACGCAAAAGTTTTTTCAGCACCAACACCACAATCGTAAGGTCCCTCTTAAAAAATTGAAATATAATGTTTTTTCCAAAATTAAATATAGCAAGTGTATAAACAATAACATAAACAAACTGTATATTTTCAATAAATATAAAAATCCAAAGGACAAATTGAATTGATTTGTATTCATCTTTCATACGAATAACTATTTGGTCAAAGTGGAGAACATAGAGTTTCGAAATTGGTAAAAACCTAAATATTTAAGGAAAAATATTATACTCGCTACAACAATAATCTTTGTGTTTGTCAAAATATACACATCAATGAAGTTATTACTATTTCTTCAATATTTGTATACCATTACATATACATTTAATGTCTCATAACTAAATAACAATATTCAATCATATTTTTTAGTTCTTTAAAACTCAACAACTTATGGACCATGTCTTCTACAGAGAATTAAGAAGACTGCTATAAAGATAAATAAAGATTTTTTATTATTATTTATACTTAATTCAGTTGCTACATAATATTTCTTTTATTTGCATATATATATATATATATATATATATATATATATATATATATATTAACAATAATATTTTCTTTTTTTAAAATGCAGGAAAGCTGAAACACATCCTACACATCAATATTTATTTGGCCTCCTAATTAAAGAAATGTTTAAGATGTAAATCTATGATACTTTCATTTACTAATTTTTTTTCTACATCATGTATTAGTAAATATATATTTAAGTTTTTTAACGAATGTATATTTATAGACACCTACTAAAATAGTTTGTATATTTATAGACAACTACCATTAACTCCATCACATATAGCTCATTAACCCCCAAATCTTGATCAAATGTATTAAATATTAGTTGATACACAATCTTACGTATTAGTAATTTATTACTTTCTTTTTTAACCAATCTACGTATATCTATCATAAATTGTCATCAATTATTCTGAATATTATACATATAGATACATAAAAAAAGCGAACACACAGGCGCGACAATGCCTATATTTTCGCTAGTTTAGATTAAAAGAATTCAATCCAAAAAATTATAAATCGTAAATCAAATTAAAATCCAAATTTAATATAATAAATTTTACATAGACTAAATATTTAATAAAATGAATTGAATAATGGAAAATAGATGAGATTTTTCTTTTCCATCCCTAATAATCTCATAACTATTCTATAAAATATTATAATTCTTTTTTAAATTAATAATATACTATACATTTTTTTTTCATTTGTTCTTGCTTAAACAAAACATACATTCATTTTGGAAGTAAAAAATATATATAAAATATAAATAAAAGAAACGGTGAAATGCTCTACTATCATCATCCAACTAGTGTGCAAATCAATAGGAGATTTTTGATTTGCAAAAATAACATGTTGAGGTTAGTATCTAATTGTATTTTACTTGTATAAAAATTAAATATCTGTTTTTAGTTTTTATTTCGACATACCTAATAAGTCGTACATCGCTTAGTTGAGGTCAAGTGCAGTTTATATATTTCTTTTTCCCTTAACATTAGGAACAACCACTATATTTCTCAGGTATTGTCTGCTTTGGAGCGTAGAGTTCCATCACGGTTTACGAACTTGGATCAAATCGAAACAAGTTTTTTTTTTTTAAATGATGTAATTTGCTACATGTACATACATAGTTGAATTAATAAAAATATTTTATTACTAGGGAAAATTTTACTAATTAGCTCTCTTGTAAGGTAGTTGAAATTTATTGTTTTCATAATTTAAATTGATTATTTTTTCAGAAGATATAATATAGTATAATATTCTTGAACCAATATTATTATGATAAAGTAATATTGACTTTGAGAATATATTGTAAGAGAGATCATTATTTCTATATCGTTAAACGAATATCACTATTATAAAGGAATACTAACTTCAGTTGAAAATAATCCGATACAGCTTTATACAAAACTATTCATTTTTTTATTGACAAAAAATAAAAATATATAAATGTACCAGAGATCAGGTGTCTCAATCCATATAAAAAAAAGTTCTTTCTTATATAAACTAAGCAATGTTGTCCTAGACAATCATGCACATACACATTAAATCAAATACAAATGTACATCCTAGTATCTATCCATGCCAAATCAGATATTTCGGTCATTGCATAAAATAAAATATACACTAAAATAATAGATGGATTGGATCAAAAATTAACCCATATTAATATTTGTAAAAAAATTTTAATCCAGTTCAGTTTAAACCGATGATGAGTCTGATTGATTCGCAGATTACAATCTATTTTTGACAACTTTAAATTTAATAATTAAGTTGACAAAAACACTCAAAAAAGTTTTTCACACAAAATAGCAATAATTAATGTGCATATGCTCCATGTACTATCAACATTAGTATATCTAATAAAGATGAAAAGTGTAATTCGCAACTCACTTTAACCGATGAATGAGAAAAAAAATTAAAGACCGAATGAGTAAGAAAAACAAAAATAATTATCAAACCATCTCATTAACAACAAAATAAAATAACGCATAAAAAAACTCAATTAAAAGTACTAAAATTTGTAAGTTACTTAATTATTGTATTTAAAACTAACCCGTTGTTATGCAAATCATATTCAAAACGTAACAAGTTATCTTTATATTCTCCTTAAAAAAATCTCTTATTCTAACAAAATAAAATAAATTGTCCAATACTACCAATCTATATCTTTATACAAAGTACTATAGACAAGAATATTATTTTGCGTGTGACGATCATTATACTAGGTCAGTAGTTCTCTTTAGTTTTAAAATTCCCACCCTTGCTTCTTTTGAACAAACAACTCACCTATCGATGAAGCACGTGTTGTTGATAACAGCCATTGTTTCCTTCTAATTTGGACACCTTTCTTCAACCATGTTACAAAGCATAACTAATATATTACTGTAACAATTTTCTTAACATTATCTAATCCCCTTTATCCAACAAGAATACGTGACATCAGACAAGACAAAAACTCTTACTCAAGCCAATTGTGACCACACAGTGCCACGTATTCCACATTGTCATCTAGAAATTCCATCTGTCTACTATCGCCGAACAGAGACAAAGCCTTTGTCTTTTTTTCTCTCTCTCCCTCGTATGATTTCGTTGAACATAGCCAATTTAATGGTAATTAACGACTCTCAACCAGAGATGTTTCCTTTTTTTTTTCCACCTATTTTATTTGTTTTTTGGTAAATTTTGAAAATTTCCAACATGGTCACCATGAGTTAACCATCTGCAAAACGTAGTAAAATTGTAACGATAAAGCACAGAAGACGAGACTTGACATAGTTTTTCGAATAGAAAATGACATATTGACGAATGTGCATTGTGCAGTGTTCCCTTGACTTCTTTCTTCATAATTGTTGTGTTTGACATTTAACCGTTATGAAGTAGGGACACGGGTGCTCAAAAAACTTGGGAATTTCTAGTTGGTGTGGCGGTGGAAAGAGGAAAATATCAGAGAAAGTTGTGTTGCGTGTGAACTCAAAGGTTAGTCAACATAATAATATCCATAGCACTGGTGAAGAAGACGAGGGAGGGGAAGAGAAGAAAGTGATTGGTAGGAAGATGGAGAGCATACTTAAGTCACTGAGAGATGGAGAGTCAGTGTTGGACCTCAGCCCAAGATCCACCGTCAGCGGTGGCGTTGAGGATGTCTACGGCGAGGATCGCGCCACCGAGGACCAACTTGTCACCCCATGGACTATCTCAGTTGCCAGGTCCCACTCACACACGCATTTTACTTCTTCACGAGTTCAATTACTTGTGGTGTATATGCTCATGCTTAATATTGTGTTTCATCATTAACAATATAGTGTTTCTAAAATTGAGTTGGATTTCATGAAAGTATGTCAACTTGTGGTTTCTTTTCTGCCATTTTGCTTCTTTTATCCCTCACTACTGGGTTGATTTTAGTAACCTCTTTATCATAGAAAAATTTACATGGTAAACCAATTAAAATTCATGTTAGAATGGTTTTTAAGATAATTAATGTAACATCAAGAATTTACCCTATATAGTAAGTTGTGTGATTAGATATCTGTATGAAAATCGGTTCCTTTATGAGCTGCATGCACTATTTACTCTGACAGAAACACCTCTCTGATCTGAATCTGATATGAATTTGTGGTTTCTGAGTTTCTGGAGCAATTTGTTCTACATGCAGTGGTTACTCTTTGCTAAGGGATCCACAGTACAACAAAGGGCTAGCTTTCACTGAGAAAGAGAGGGATGCACACTATTTGCGTGGACTTCTACCTCCCACTGTCATCACTCAGTTACTTCAGGTTTGTGCCTTCTGAAAATAATTTTATTTAAAATCTGAGAGTATTATTTTCGTCTCATTGTTTCTTTGTACTCTCCACAGGAGAAGAAACTGATGCACAACATCAGGCAATATGAGGTTCCCTTGCAGAAGTACGTGGCCATGATGGAACTTCAGGCAAGAATTTCAAGTCATCATAGATATATTAAAAAACATCATAAGATTTGTTCCTGTTCAGGTTCTCTTGTTCATTCATGGTGTTTTTGTTCATATTAAGTTTTATGCTGAAAAGAAGGGCAGTATAACCTCGCAAATACTGGATAGTAATTTATTTCTTTCATGGTCTCTTTTCTTCTCTTAGTGGTGCTTTGAACTATATCCCTGAACTATATCCCTGCAAATACACTATGCCCTTGAATTTTGCAAGAACATAGAAAATATATCAATATGGTGAGAACTGAAATATTGAGGATATGAAAGCTGAGAGGTAACTACCGCAGCATTTTGTTCTTGCATACAGGAGAGGAATGAAAGGCTGTTTTACAAACTTCTCATTGATAATGTCGAGGAATTGCTCCCAGTTGTATATACTCCTACTGTTGGTGAGGCTTGCCAGAAATATGGGAGCATATTCAGGCGTCCTCAGGGTCTTTACATTAGTTTGAAAGAAAAGTATAATTCTTTATTTTCCTGCATTAGTATGCAACTTTCAGCCACATTTGGTGCATAGTTGTAAGGTTGTTGGCCCTTTGCAGGGGTAAAGTCCTTGAGGTTTTGAAAAACTGGCCTGAGAAGAGTATTCAAGTTATTGTTGTAACTGATGGCGAGCGAATTTTGGGACTTGGGGATCTTGGATGTCAGGTACATATGAAGGGGAATTGAACTTGTTAATTTACACAGAAATTATAGACATGTGAAAGTAGATGAACACATAACTAATTACGTTGGTTGTGCTTCAGGGGATGGGGATTCCTGTTGGTAAATTGGCTTTGTACACTGCACTAGGAGGAGTTCGTCCTTCAGCTGTAAGCATTTTCCATTATTTGTTACATGTTACATATGATGTTTGTGTTTTGTCTTCTTAATTTCTTCCTCTCCTCCTTTCATTTGATTTTATTTGTGTTCAGTGTTTGCCTGTCACTATCGATGTGGGGACAAACAATGAGACATTACTGAAGGATGAATTTTACATTGGGCTTAGACAAAATAGGGCAACTGGGCAGGTTTGTATGAGATAGATGTCTTATATTGTTGTACAGTTAATAACTTGTTTTGATCTTAGGCAACTTTAATGGTGTCTTTTTAGGAATATTATGACCTTCTGGATGAGTTCATGACTGCTGTGAAGCAAAATTACGGAGAAAAAATTCTTGTACAGGTCAATACAAATTTTCTATGCATGGTTTATGTAGCTTCTAAACCTGTTTTCTTCAATTATTATGCCTCATTCTTTGAACTTCAAATGATTATTGCAGTTTGAAGACTTTGCAAATCACAATGCTTTTGAGTTGCTTGCTAAATATGGTACAACACATCTTGTTTTCAACGACGATATACAGGTACTTTGTCTCGCAAAATCAGGCATCTATGTATGGAATATTAATTGTTGATGTGTTGTTTCAGGGTACTGCATCTGTTGTTCTAGCTGGTGTTGTAGCAGCCCTGAAGCTCATTGGTGGTACCTTACCTGAGCACAGATTCCTCTTTCTCGGTGCTGGAGAAGTAAGACCATTTTCTGTTTTTCCTCTTTTTTCTGACTTGTTATTTATGCTTCATGCTGTGGAAGTGGAGAGAAGCAACTAAAAGGAATAAATCATTCAATTTTTTTCATTATCTAAATTTCATCTTCATTCTGAGGGTGATAATACAAGCCATCAATTGCCCATTTTTTTGTTACTTAACAAATCAATTTGTCTAACTCATTGTTTGCACACTTTCAGGCAGGAACTGGTATAGCAGAGCTAATAGCTCTGGAGATGTCAAAGCAGGTGAATTAGTCACTTATTCAGCAACACTGGTTTCTTGAGTTCATTTCAATTCAGCAACTTATTCAGCTAATAGTTCTATATGTATTTCTAATTGTTTCTCTGGTAGACTAAGGCACCTATAGAAGAGAGTCGCAAGAAGATATGGCTTGTAGACTCAAAGGTAGTAGAGTGCTTGACAAGTTTCAGCAGCAAAATCTTCTCTGCTCATTAAATTTTAGTTTTGTACACTTTTCTAAAGCATTTTTTCATTCTGTTGCAGGGTTTAATTGTTAGTTCCCGGAAGAATTCACTCCAACACTTCAAGAAGCCGTGGGCTCATGAACATGAGCCAGTCAACAGTCTCCTAGACGCAGTCAAGGTGTTTGATATGTTTTCTTATGGTCTTCAATGGGTTGCCTTAGATATGTCCTTCTCCTTAATTACTGCACATTTCAGGTTATCAAGCCTACAGTTTTGATTGGATCCTCTGGTGTGGGAAAAACATTTACAAAGGAAGTGGTTGAGGCTATGACTTCAAACAATGATGTAAAACCTAATCTCACTCTTGTTGTGGATGAGTTTTTAGATATATGATTTTACTTAAGAACTGCACTTCCATGCCCACTTGCAGAAACCTCTCATTTTGGCTCTCTCCAATCCTACCTCACAGTCTGAGTGTACTGCCGAAGAGGCTTATCAGTGGAGTGAGGTAAAAAGACTGATAATCACATCATTCTCTGGGCCTGGTTAAGCATTTATTTATGCAAATTATGCTCAACTCACGTACAATTTTGCAAGAATATTAATTTGTCTCCTTGTTTTCAAAAAAAGGGTCGTGCAATTTTCGCTAGTGGGAGTCCATTTGATCCTGTCGAATACAAGGGCAAAGTTTATGCTTCTGGCCAGGTTTCAAAGTCTTCTCCAAATTCATTATCGCTTCTCTATTTTCATTTGTTAAACAGCAGAACTTCGCATCTGATGCTTTCCTTGTTATTTCAGGCCAACAATGCTTACATTTTCCCAGGCTTTGGTTTGGGTTTAGTAATCTCAGGAGCTATTCGAGTACATGATGATATGCTTCTAGCAGCTTGTAAGTGAATGTGACAAATTTTGCTAGATAAATCCAATGAACATGATGATGATGATGAGTACTTGCTTTCTTTTGAAGCAGATAGTAGAGAAGGAAATGTTTTAACGGAAACTCATTTTGTTTCAATATTCTTGACTCCTTTTACTTTATACATACGCAAGCCAAAACTATCAAATATTGAAATCTTTTGACATGTAATAAGCAGTGCTTACACATAAACAATGCTTTTAGATAATGTAAAACTGAGAATGGAATGATGAACTCATTGACATTCTTGTGAATTGTGCAGCTGAAGCCTTGGCAACACAAGTGAGCGAGGAGAACTACAAAAATGGTTTGATTTACCCACCACTCTCTAATATCAGAAAAATCTCAGCCAATATAGCAGCAAATGTTGCTGCCAAGGCCTACGAACTAGGTGTGTGCTCATTCTCTTTGCTCTTTCATCCTCATTTATTTCCCTGTAAACTAATCAACTGCTTCAACTGTTTTTGTAGGCTTGGCCACTCGTCTTCCTCGACCTCAGGATCTTGTGAAGTATGCTGAGAGTTGCATGTATACCCCTGTATACCGCAACTATAGGTGATTCAGGACAACTTCTATGAACTCTTGCCCTTTTGTTCTAACAAGGATGTATTTTGTGCTTTTCTGCGTATTCAAGAATAAACAATTTCATGCATAAACTAGTGTTTTTCTACTATGTAACCCATCTTGGCTTGTTTTAACCCTATTGTACCATCTACTACTACCTCTATAATATGAAACTCTTCTATGGCTTTCATTAACAGAATAAACATATTTCCTCTCGCATTTTTCCTTTAGACAACACTTTCATTCAACACATAACTCCCCCTCAATTTTTCTCCTACTCTCCCAAAACACTAACATTCTGGTTTTTCAATTTTTACTGCAACAATCACATGCACCTCACAGGTTACTCTTATTCTATTCATCACAAATCAGAAACCAGACATGCACCTTCGGCACTATTTCTTTCATTCAACACTAGCAGACCCTCGCACCAAGCACACAAATACTCAGAGAGATGGTAACAAAAAATAATTTATAATTTAAAAATATAATCTTGTAAAGGGTGGTTTTAGTAATTTAGTACTTGATATGCAGAATTCAGATTTTCTATTGGAATTTTTGTTATAATAAATATCATTTTCCATAATAAAAATACAAATATATTAATGTTTAAAAAAAATTTAATACATTTTAAAATATTAAAAGCAGTGTGTTCATCCTCTTATATTTTGAAAATACATGATAACAAAAAAGAAAATTTAACAAACAATCCAAATTCTCTTGTTCATGTCAGTAAAACCCGTTAAGGACCATCAAATTCATTCGACTAAAGCATGTATGCATAGAAACTATTGTATTCATTCATTATGAAAACCAACATAATTGATTAGAACATTTTTCATTTATTCCTGCATTTATTAAAATTCTTGACTTATTAACCACTTTTCCTTTATCCCTCCTATTCATTTATGATAATAATAATAGCAATAAATATTATAATTAAAATTTGATAAAAAAAACCTTATTAATAATAAATAATAAATAATAAAATAAGACTATTAGTAACTAAAATAATATTAATATTCAAAAATATATAATTTTTCATCTTCTTAAATTCAATTTATTCTTTTTAATTGAAAATTAGCTTTCAGTTTTGTATTTATTATGTTTATCGATAATACAAGCAAGTCTGCAATTTGAAATTTTCTATTCCACCATTTTATCAAGTCCACAGAAAATATCAAGACTTAAAAAAAGTATGATTTTCAAATAATATTTCTTAAAATATTACAAAGTAAATTATATTTTAATACTATATTTTTTTAAAATATTGCATATATGCATTCTTATAAAAATAAGTTATATATATATATATATATATATAATTTATTAAATGTAATAACTACCATAAAAATATGTAATAAATATTGAGAAAAATGTTTTTATTTATATAATTATATGAATACTACATTAATATATGCACTGAATTATGTTTTATTTTTTTCATAAATTGATTATTCAAAAATACATTTTATGAACAATAGTAATTGAAATTAAGAAATTTTTAAGTATCTAGTTGAACTTAAGGATATTTCATAAGAAATACGATATTAATTTACACCCATATGTTAATATATGCATTTGAATTTTATGTTTTAAATGTTTCACAAACTGGTTTCATAAAATAATATTAAAAATAAGAAACGTGTGCATACATACATATATATATATATATATATATATATATATATATGCGCCATGTGTTTGAACCAAAAAATATTAATGACGCATTAAACTATCATTGATTGCATTTAGTGATTTTAATATATATTACACTTAATAAATATGACATTTAATGATACCAATTAATTTAATTTATATTTTATTTAATACTTAACTCATTGACTTCATCTAACTAATTAATATCAGTTTTAGATTCAAACTCTTACCTAATAAACGTGTTATTTTTACAAAATAAAAGACAATACCCAATACATATATTTTAGAAACCTTCTTCTTCTCTCTCATTTATTTTATTCTTATAAGAATGTATAAATGCGATATTTTTTCATCCAGACCAATTCAAATAAGTATTTGAGACAACACTAATAAATTAATAAATAAAATAATTATTGGTATTTCTTGAAGTAATATAGAAATTGTATTTTTGTTTCAAAGAAATCGAAAGATTTATGCGTATTTTAACACCAGACTTATTAAATTAAGGGTTAAATATGTTTTTATTTTTGAAGTTTAAGTGAAATTTGAAATTAGTCATTTTTTAAATTTTTTTATCAATTTAGTCATTCATTTTGTAAAAATACGTGAATTTAGTTATTTTAACCAAATTTTGTTAAATTTATCTAACGTTTGAAGCGCATTTCATTATAGTATTTGAATTTTTTACCTCGTTTGACACTCTTTACTTTAACTTTAACTCAAATATTATCATAAAATACGTTTAAAATGTCAAATAAACTTAACAAAACTTAATAAAAAAGACTAAATCTACATATATTTAAAAATGAATGATCAAATGGATATAAAATTTCAAAAAAAAATTAATTCAAAATTCACTCAAACTTAGGAAAAAAACGTATTTAAACCTTAACGATTTAATAAAAATGAAAAATATATTAGAACCCTTCCACATGTACACGAAAAAAGTCATCAGAAACTGCAGTTTCAATATTAGAAACTTTTGTAACATTTGAGGGAGTATAAAAAGAAAGAAGTGTGGGGATCAATGATCCCAAAAAAGCAAAAACCTTTCTAATAAAAGAACTCTTCTCTTTCAGCCATCTTCTTCTTCAACTATGGGTCGTCGTAAGATTGATATCGCAGAGGTGAAGGATCCCAACGACAGACAAGTTACATTCTCAAAGCGCCGCACAGGTTTGTTCAAAAAAGCAAACGACTTGTCTGTAAAGTGCGGTGCAGAACTTGCTATTGTCATGTTCTCTCCTGCGAAAAGGCCTTACTCTTTTGGCCACCCAAGTGTTAATGTTGTTGCAGACAAATTTCTTCGGAAGAACCCAACGTCAAATTACGTACGAGAAAATGACGCACCCGATGATGAAGTTGATGACATTGAGAGGTTACGTCAACAGTTATCTGTTGTTGAAGTTCACATAAACGAGGAACAAAAGAAGGCTACGGAACTTGACGAGAGAGAGAAAGAACAAGAAACTTCAGAAGCCCAAAATAAGGAATTGCAGAATTCACCTGTGCTCCGGCGTATGGTGGAAGATTATGTTGATGCGATTGAGGTCTCAGAGTGTATGTTGCTTCTGGCGAAAGAACCTGTAATTGGAATATCAAATCGACCAATTTGCAAGAGAAGAAGAAGGAATTGATACTCAGTACCATCAAAATTATCTTTGCATCTCTTATGTAAAAGAGTGTTTGTTGAGAAAATAATATTGTATATCAAAGAGTAACAAATAAACTCTCTATAGTTATTGTGTTCGTGTTGTTATTAATCGTATGCAAGAATCAATTTAGTAAATTTATGGATTTTAATCATATTAAGCATCAAGTATTCAAGAATTCTGTCCCTTTCGATAAATTCACTTGGTTTAGATTTGTTGAGATCGATTAATATGTTTTTTTTTTTTTTTCTGAATAAATCTGGTATGCCTTGAATTAGTAATGGAATAATACAGTTTTAATTTTGGTGTAGAGAATATAAGCAAAATCGTATAGAAAATATCAGTTTTTAAAAACCAGTGGAACATTCAAATCTAGAATTTTGATGTGACTTCTTTTTTTTTCTTCAAGTAATGAAAAAAAAAAAAAAACTGTTGCAAATTCTGAGATAACTAAGATTTTCTTACTGTGTTATTGCTATCTTTGAGCACTCTTTTGGTAGAGATAAGTGTGTATTAATTGAATAATCTTAACAACGCCAGCCCATATTAATTACGTTACATTTAATATAGTTTTAAATTAAACATTACAAAAATAGAAGTTAATTAATAAAATATTAATTGATAAAACTTTTTAATTAGTATATATATTGTTATTTAATCAAAAGAGGGGTTGGTAAAGATTGGTATGTGTTGACAGGTAAATCATGTTCATTAATAGGTTTGGTTTGATGTCTTCTAAAGTTATGATTGTCATGATTGCAGATGTTGTTTATTAATATAAAATAATCGTATATATTTACAATGGACCATAAATAAATTATATAAGTGAATTTAAAATTATACTTAACCCAAAATTATAAGACATTAAATTTAAAGATTTTTTTTATATATGTTATTTTATCAAATGTGCAACTCATGTTTACATTTACATTACAATAAATATTATCATGAGAAATTTCTTGTAATAACAAGTTGGTGATACTATTTTCTAAAGTGTAAGAATTTCAAGTTATATGAGAATGGATTTATTTTGTTTCATAGAACTTACTTGGTATATAGTATCTATTCAAAGGACTGGAAGCATATATTGTGACCGTTAAAGAGTAATTAATATTAATTCAGATAAATTTTTTCATAACTTTTAAGAAAGAAAAATAAACGAAATTAATCTTTTAAGATAAATTAACTATACACACATTCAAGATAAAAATGTAGAGAAATCATATAAAAAAATGTTTTATAAATTAGTTTAAAAGATAATTTAAATCTGATATGTATAGATAAGGCTAGTGAAGTAAAAATGTTTTTTAGGTAAGATAGTGAGATAATTCTTCTTTTTCAAGGCACATAAGATATCTTAAATCCAAATGTTGAATAGGTAATTTAAAAACAAATTTTCATGATCAAATTACAGCAAAAGAAACTTCAAGATTAGATCTTATTACTTAAAAGTTCAAAACTCAAACACGTAAGTAAAAAATTCAAGAAAATTTCCTACAAATGGTAAAGAAGCAAAACAAAGTCATTGAAGGAGTGATAGACCTACTTTGATTGACATTACAAATGATAACAAGTGAGGAAAGTTATAACTTCTTTATTATATTGAGATGGTTCCCAACATGCTTAAAAAATAAATAACTACAAAAATTGTTATGTATCATAGTTTTTTTAACTTTTTTATTGTCTTGTCATCCTTCCCTTGTCGAATATCTTTATTTCTTATTTCCAAGCTCTCATCATATATAAAAGAGTACAAACCATGGTACCAAGCTTGAAAGTGGGCAAATGGGCCAGATCCATCATCATATGGAACAATTTATCCCTCATATCATATTGTGTGGGCAAGTGGGCCAGATCCAAATTTGTCTTCAAATGGTAAATCAATTTCTACGTATAATTGAGATTGAGAAGAATATGAGGATTGAGATTGTGTTGAAGACTTAAAAATTGGTGTGCTTCAATCGATTTGTCCTTGTAAAAACAATAATATAGCATTCTTGTCTTATTGTAGTTCATAGGCTATATCACTTTTGTATGACAAATTTACCTCTATCAAAGTCGATTTATATTTTTTTATGATAATATTCAGAACATTTTTTTTATAGTGCTTAGTCGTATATCATATCTTTAATTTTATCAATGGAGAAGACAATATTGTAAGGCTAATATTAAATAGCTTTTATAGTTATAAAGATATATAAATTTAACTATATTTTGTTGCATCCAATATAAATAGAACATTAGCCAAGCTAAACAACATATCATCCAATTGTTAATTTTAAACTATTTTATTTAATATTTTAATACATGTTTATTTATATATTATTAATAATATTATTATTAAATATTTTTCTCTAACGCCCTCTTTTTTATTTTTATTTTATTTTATTTTATAAGGTTTAAAGCGATTAAAAAAATACTTTATAAAGATCTATTATTATAAAATAGTCATCAATACATATGCATAAAAAGTCTTAAAATGAGAGCAGTGATATCCAAAAGTACACACAAAAGCTATGCATATGTCATTGATATGCATGTTTAATAAACAAATAAGAGAAAACACAACATATATTATTATCAATAAATAAAAGAAAGAAATCAATGAGAACATAAAGTAGAAACTTTAGATAATGTAACATGTACTTCTAAACTTTACTTTATAATAAAGTAAAAAATAGGTGATTAACTATTTTATCATAGATTTCACAAATGGGTTCTACTTCCTACCACAACACCTCTCTTTTGTAAGTTATCCCTAATTTGTAAACAAATGAGAGAAAACACTACATATATTATTATCAATAAATAAAAGAAAAAATCAATGAGAACATAAAGTAGAAACTTTAGATAATGTAATATATACTTGATTTCTACTAAAGTAAAAAATAGGCGATTAACTGTTTTACCATAGGTTTCACACATGAGTTCCACTCCCTATCACAATACATTTCTTTTGTAAGTTATCCCTTATTTGTAAGTATTCGCCGTGCAAAATGTTGTGTTGTAGGTAAGATTTTTGTTCTCTATAATAGATCAAATAAAGATCATTCATTTCTCCTAATTCCATTTTGTAACAACCCATATGTTGATTTGACTATATATAAATATGATTTCTCTTCATTCCACAACCATTCATCCTCTCCATTTGGAACCATTGTTTTACTCTCTACTTCACTCCTTATTTTGCTTTCCGGACATCTTTTTCACTCAAATCACTCTCTTCTCCATGTGAGGTTCCATTTTCACATACCTTCATTCCAACAACCTATATGAAATCTTTCTCTAAGAGGATAATCGCTTAACCAATTATCATCCTAAAACCTTACTTTATCACCTATACGACTTTTCCACTTAATGCTCTTATTAAACCAATTTCTCTCATGTCTCTTCCAACAAGTTCTCTTCATATCCCTCCACCAGAATGAGTCACAACTTTCATCTTTGTTTATATCTAGTGCTCTCCATAACCCATATTTTTTCAAAATATCTTTTCATAAGTTTGTCTCCATATTGTTTTACATATTGTTTCTCATTTGACACATGCTATCTTTCATCCCTCATAATCCTGTCTCCATAAGAAATCTCGTTATACTTCTAATAATTTTTCCCATACCGGTGTACCTAGATACTTAAATGGTATATTCATAAGTTTGCAATTTAACCTAGCTGAGTATCTTTGTACACACCGCTATTTATAATTGGATGATACTATAAAATTTTACATTACTATACAACTTGATTTCTCTTCTTTTCTAAAGAATACTTAATAAACTAGTTTTATTCAATATTATTTTTTCTAAAAATTAATTGAATTTTAAATAGATTATGCTTTACATTTAAAATATATTTTTTGGATGATAACTTTGTTATCCATCTATAAAATATTATAATAACTAAAATCAATAAAATAATTAACATAAGCAACTTCATTGTATGGATTAACATTATACAATAAAGGCTATCATGTTGAGTCCTTAATCTTGGATCTTATATATGAATAATTATATAGATATTAGGATACCTTAGTACTATTGTATCAAAGTGATGGGATGCGACATATCGACGATAATGCGTCAATGGTGAAGACACCAACGATGACTTTGACCCAGAGAAGACACACAACATCAAGACCAGGTATTGGAAAAATGAGATGATATATGCTTTCAAATCCCTAAAAATGTCATCCATTGTATATTTACAAATAAAATAATTACTTTCTATATCAGTTATAACTAGAATCGATATAAAAAATTTTCTTTTTTATTACAAATATTTTATCGTGTCAACTTTTTATATCGAATATAACTAGAATTAGTATAGAGAATTTTCTTCTTTATTAAAAGATGTCATTGTATCTACTTTCTAGACCGATTATAACTCTAACTGATATAATTATTATATTATTTATAATTCTGCTAACGCATCACTTATTGTAGTGAGTGTAGATTATAACTTGTACAAAAAAATCGTTTTAAAAAATTATTTTTCCACTAAAATTTGTATCGAATAAGTTTTAAATTCAACAATAGTTCTTACTATAGAGCTCCTATTTTCGCAAAATAAACTAGTTGTTATCCACGTAATATACATAACAACTCACTATTTAAGAGGATATTAGAAAAAAAAAGTTGGCAACTATGACCAAACAATAAAATTTTCTTTTAAAACTTACAGTAATATCTAGCAAATATAGAAACCATATATAGTTTTCAACATAGCTATTTAATACCAGTACCATCTAATAAGGAAGTTCATAGCCAAAATTGTTGATATATATAGCGTCAGATTCACAAAATTAGAAAGTATAAAACATATTAAAACACTTTCCTTATGCACAATAATAAGAATAAAAAATATAAAAAACTTCATATATTAAAAATATTGATAATTTTCACGAGAGTGTGTATAAATAAAGAAGTGTGGGAGTGATATCATATGCCTAAACCTTTCTAATAACCTCTCTTTTGTTTATGGCTCCCCAATAACTTTTCTTTCTTTTTAAAGCTTTGTTCTTGAATCATGGGTCGTCGAAAGATTGAGATTACGGAAGTGAAGGACCCCAACACCAAACAAGTGACATTTTCGAAGCGTCGAACAGGTTTGTTCAAAAAAGCAAACGAATTATCAATTCTGTGTGGAGCTGAAGTTGCTATTGTTGTGTTTTCTCCTGGGAACAAGCCTTACTCTTTTGGGCACCCAAGTGTTGATGCTGTTGCAGACAAGTTTCTGCAACAAGAAAGTGCATCAGATGTTGCTGTCACACCAAATGTTGTCGAAGGAAATGATTCATCTAATGCTGACAACATAGATGCACTGAATCAAGAATTGTGTGGTGTTCAAACTCAAATAAGCGAGGAACATAAGAAGGCTATTGAACTTGACAGGAGAAAGAAGCAACAAGATGTTACTAAGGTTACCCTCAACAAACAATTGCAACGTTCATACCTAAAGGTTCAGCGTAAGGTGGAGGACTATCTTGATGCCATTGAAGTGTCGGAGTATATGTTGCTTCTTGCAAAAGAACCTGTGATTGGAATAACAAAACAAGTAACTGCAAAAAGAAGAAAGAATTGATGCGTTGTAGCATCAAAATTATGTTCTCGTTTGGGTTGGTTCCTTAACCCTAAACCGTGTTGTTCCCAGTGTGTTGTTGGTTGAAAAAAATAATATTGTGTGTGAAATGGTTGTTATTTATGTTTGCAGAATCTATGTTAAGGTTGATTTCAAGAATTTTATCTATTACTGATTACTAAATTTTACCTTGTTCCAATTTGAATGTTTTTTACAAGAGATCTCATTGTATTGGATAATGAAAGAATATAGTAAGGTTGAGAATATCATGAAAAGCATTATTGATCTAAGTGGTGATTTTCCTTTTTGTTTCTTCAAATAAGAATACAAATTCTGACAAATCCTGAGATAGCTAAACAATATAATCAGACATTTTTTCACTATGAAGATGTCTATATTGGATGATCTTGTCAACTAATATTACATTACATCTAAGATAATTGTAAACTCAAAATTTTAAAAATAGTAGTTTTTCATAAAACTTTTTAACTAGAGTACGCATTTTATTCTTAATAATTTAAGGTTACTTTACTAATTATATAATTAGTGCATTTAGTTTATCAAATTATTGATATGTTTTATCTCAAATTTTTTCCTATCTTCTCGATGGATCAAAGCCTTAAAATTTGTCTTTGTTATTTATGTTGTCCTCTTTTTGAATGCTTATTTGTCTTCATACTAACAGTTATCTCATTTTTATTTTTATTATTTATAGCATTTCTCAGTTATTTGTTTGATCTTTCTATATCAATTTAAAAATTCTTGCACCAGATATCAATTATTTTATATATTATTTTCCTATATGAATATACATTATTTTTGTTTCTCTAAATCCTTAACATGTAACCAGGTGTTGGCATTGTTTTAACCGATAGAGAAGAGATAATATGCAATGTATATGAATATAACTATGGTTCAAAATTTTCAATCATTTTTTTATTTTTGCGTTTTATTTTATCTGTTATGTTAATTTTCACCCGCTAAAAATGAATCAAACTCTCATCGAAACCTTTTATGCAATTTTCATGAGATATAACAAAGATTCTTTGAAAACAAAGACTTTGACAAAGAAAATATAATAAACTAGCAATTTTACATAAATATTAAAGTTTCAAATAGAAAAAAAATGTAATATGATGCGTTATCCTATTATATTACTACACTAGTAATTCAAATAATGGAAAATGACTCAGCTCTAATCTTCCTAAAATTCTATCACCCATGTTAAAAGATGGTTAGATCTGGGACGTTCAAAACAATTTAAAACTTTAAGGAAATAATGAGAGAAATTTAGGACTAATTCATTACAAAAATAAGAGTAATAATGAATTTATTAAGTAATATAGTGTTAATACATTACTGTATTTAATACAATAAATATATTATTGAATATATTCTTTAACTTATTAAATAATACTATTTCATGAATTCAATAATACATTAAATGTAATAATTAAATGGAATAATATATTTAATATATTAAATGTAGAAATGTATCAGTAATACATTTTTTAATAAATTAATTAATTACAACTATTTAATCATAATTATTATAAAACAATAATTAAAACCATAAATGCCTAGTTTGTTATATTATCTTTGTAAAATTTAATAAATACATTACATTTCATAAAATTATTAAATTAAACTGTATATTATATTTAAAAGTACAATGACTGCAGTTAATCATATATGTTAATTTCATAATTATTATATCTCTTAAAAATATGAACAGCATATTAGTAAATATATTAAATTTAATAATTAATATTGTATTAATATCTTGTATTTTTAATAAATTTACTACTTACTATTATTTAACAATAGTTTAAAGTAAAATAAAACTTAATAAAATAAAAAGATGTTAATACAATGTATTTGATAAGTTTAATAAACATAATATATTTCATAAAATTATTACTGTTAATTATATATCATATTAAATACTTAATAGCATATGAAGAAAATGTTTTATTTTATCAATTATTTGTGGTGACAAAGTTTAAAGCATTATAATATATAAATGCTAAATTAATTGAAAAATATATATAAATATATATATATATATATATATATATATATTATTAGAAATTTTCATATTAAATAGAATTTTTTTTATAAATTTATTAAAAAATTGTAAGAAAAGACTATTTTTATCATTTTTTCTAAAAATTTTAATTGTGAAGTAATTTTTGTGTGAATAATTATTTTTTATAAAACTATAAAATTCATAAGTATATTTTATAATTTTATTTTTTGCGAATAATATTTTATACAAAATATTTTAAATAAAATTGATAATAATTTCTTATAACAAATTTTTTCATAACAAAGTATTTTATAAAAAGAATTAAATCAAAATTCAATGGAATATATATATATATATATATATATATATATATATATAATTTATTTGTGTGTATGTATGTGATTACAATAATTAATAGTTAACAGTATTACGGTGAATAAAGTTCGAAGTATCACATACATTATGATCAATTCAAACTTATACTAATATTTTTGTTAATTCTAGTCGTTTATTTTAATCTAATGTGGTTCTTTTTTTTTAATCGAACGTATTTCTTTTTTGTTATTGTTATTTTAATCTAACGTAGTGTTTGTTAATGCTTAGAAGACTTTTGAAGCAGATGGACATGTGAGTATCGAGGCAATTTGTTTTAGTTAATTTAAGAGAAATTGTGGTACAGATTTATATATCCTCGCATAATTCAAGAGATTTGTCATTACATCCAATATAACATTACTAAATTGTCTTGACTTTTTGTCCTATATTCTTTTTTGTGATGGTTGGTTTAGGGTAGTTCAAATAATATTTTCTTCTCTTTCTCACGTGCATCTGTATGGAAACATCTAACTTTTTTCAATTATTTTTCTACAAGGTTTAGTTTATGTGCCTAATTATTTTTAGGAAAATTTAACTATAATTATTTATGAATGTCTAATTTGTTTGTCTCGTTTTTCTTAAATGTGAATTTTATGATTTTGTATTTGAACTTTTTTAAATTTGTTTTTATATGCATGTATATTAATTTAGATGTCAAAATTTATAGAAAATATAATTTTAGATGATGTAAAAAATATGGTAAAATTATTTTATTAGTTTATATTATGTTTTTAAGTTATTTAAATTATAATTTTAGATGTAAATTGAGTGAACTTTAGTTTATATCTGAGATTTAGCACAAATAATTATTTGTATTAAATTTTGAATTGTTGATTTGATAATTTTGAAATTTTATTTTTGAAATTTTATATTTGATAAATTTTAGGTTTGAACCATATTGTGTTGTTTAAATACATACTTGAATGTAATCGATGATGACTTTTATTTTGTGTATTTCGAATATTTATAACACTACTGAAATTTTATCAGATGGCAAAAAATAAATTATTTAAAATTTAGTGTGTTTAAAAAATATTATTAAATTCAGGATAAAAAAATAAACTTTTTTTATTATACATATACTATATACAATGTTAATTATCTTATTTGTATATAATAAATAAAATTACATTAATACATATTTATAAGAAGTTATAAGACAGCATAATAAAAAAGTTGTGAACACGCATAAAAAATATTAATATTTGAAATTTAGTTTTCTATTAAATATAACTACCAATTAAATTTAATTACATACAATCGTTATTTATATAACATTAAAATACGATCTATAAAAGATTATTATCATTATATATATATACACGACATTCAATAAGATAAATTTCAGAAATTTGTATTTGAATGTTCAAATCGAGAATACATTATTTGATTAGTACATTATATATTTGAGAAAAAGGTTGACTAAAGAATAAGAAAAGGAAGAGGAAAGCAAAATTGGACTTAGAATAAGATACGGCGGCGGCACAGGGGGCAGGAGTTGCAGTGCTCCAACCAGATGGTGATGCAGCTTGAGTGGTACACGTGGCCGCAGGGGACTCGCTTCTTTTCTCCTTCCTCGTTGCGCCGGCTGAACCTCTCCATGCAAACGGCGCAAACCTCATCCCTCTTCACCTCGTTAACTGTCGGCAACTTCGACACGTAGCTCTCGCACGCTGCCACTACACACCCTGACTCTCCCTCCACCACCGCAAGAGCCTCGTCCAGATCAAAACCACCCAGGTCTATGAAATTGTTCACCATTAACGCCGGCGATAGCAGCATCACCGCAATATGGTCTCTGTTCTCTGAAATCTCATGGTTAACGTTGCTGTTATCCATTGCACGACCTCAATACTATACACTCAATCACCTATATATATCTCACCCTCTAAGATTACTTTTCCTTTTCCTTTTTCATATCTATGGTTGTTTATTGACTGATTGGGTCTTTGAACAGTTGCGCTTTCATAAATCTATTCAATTTTTTTTAATAATTTATTATAATTTTGATTTTGATTGATAGTCACCTTATAACAGTGTTATTATCCATTTCACATTTTCTTCTTTGTTTATATATTTTTTTAATGATTGACATATTCATCATAAAATATCTTTTATTGTAAGTCATTCATATTTTACGCGCATAGCTGACGACAGAAATAAATAATACAAGATTTGATAATTTGTTCCTATTTTTTTTTTATAATGACCTGGATTTAAAATGAATTAGATTTCTCATGTTAAGTCAAATGTTTTACTTTTGTCTACCCTACATTTTTATAATTTAAAGAAAAAATAAATGATCCCTTCAATAATATTTTCTTTTGGCTTATAAAATTCAAGACATTATCATAATAGCATAATTGAGAGGACTTTAGAACTACTGTGGGTGAATTAAGCAAGAGTCTTGCCGCACTATTAGGTCTCAAGATTACAATTTTCTTTCACCAGATGGGAACTTAGGAATTCCGTAATTAAGAAAGACCAGACCGATTTTAATTTTGTGCATAAAGTAGAGCAATGATAATTTTATTTTGCTTAACTTAATTTGTTAATTCTTATAGTTTTATTGAAAAGATAATCAATTTCTTATGATTTAATTTTTTTTGGTAAATCTTTTCTAAGAATTTTATATTAAATAATCAATTATTAATGGTTTATAGAATTAATATATAAGAGCGTAGATTCAAGCCCTAGTGACTCAATTATCAACAGCCACTTGGTGGTCAACATAGACATAATTTAAAATAAGTTAAGACTGTTTTTTTTATTTGAAGGAAAAAAAATTATATAAAATGAAGCTAAAATCATTATTTACTGGCCCGCGCTATTCGAGGCTCCTAATATTTATGGATTTGACGTATGCGGACGATCAAATTTGTTAGGTTAATAATAATAAAATTAAGTTTATTATTATTATTATTATTATTATTAATTTTATTGTTATATTTATAGAATAAATATGATAAGGTTCATGATTAAGATTAAAGAATTATTATTATAATAAAGATTATAATAACAAGAAATAAGTTTATATAGTTTTAACTTCAATTGTTTTTTATTATAGTATTATTAAGTATACGACATCATTGATCTGGCCATATTAATACATGAATAGTGATTTTTAGCGTATAAAGATTAAAAGATTTTACTTTTTTAAATTTTATATATATATATATATATATATATATATATATATATATATTTTTTTTT
>Ga0209589_1000476_pt1 | contig 56381 bp, 27 predicted proteins | sample CowpeawhiteBW_FD_187525 | JGI IMG/M metagenome (GOLD analysis project Ga0209589, IMG submission 187525) | Root nodule microbial communities of legume samples collected from California USA - Cow pea white BW (SPAdes) (version 2) | ecosystem: Host-associated > Plants > Roots > Nodule | place: USA...
AGCAGAGGTATCCACCACAAGTGCAAGCATCCGCTGAATCCGACCAGGTTATATGTATCCGGATGAGTCGAGTCGAGTCTTAGTGTATTGATTTGAAAGTCATAACATGCTTGGGTGTTGTATGTATATTGGACTGTGAAAGTATACCTGATTGCATGATGAAAATCTTTTTGACTCTAGCTTACCCTTTGCTTATTTGATTGCTTGTATGTTGTTCTTCTACTTTTGCGATGATCATCAATTTATTGATGGGAGCAGATGCGAGAGGAAATCATGGTCAACAGGGGAGAGATGAAGCCGCTGCATAGTCTTTCTGGGTTGGACTTCTTGTGCTGATTGGGCTTTTCTTTTAGGGCAATGGCCCATGTATTGTCTGGCCTTTGGGCTTCCTTTTTGAAAACTTTGTCGTTATTTCTCTATGTTTTATTTTGACATCATGGTGTGCCTTGGTTACTGTACGGAGTTGTGATTGTACTCCAAGACTGCTTAACATATTATTCTACGTGACGTTTCCTTTTAATTTGGTTTATTAATTAAATAAGACGTTACAATTAGTTAGGACACAACTCTTTTTATTTAGGACAATGATATTTTGATTATTAAATTTTGACAATTTTCTTTCACTTGAATTGTGACTTGATCCACTTGACCTTCATCACGGAACAATTGTGTGACCCGCAACATAAACCACATGTTTAGCTGACCTGCATTCGTTTTAGGCGACAGAATAGTGCGTCGTTTTTTACATCAAATGAAATATATCAAGTTTTTCACTTGGAGCCTTTTTCCTGAGGATGAAACGAAAATGACCATTGAAGAACTGGAAAAGAAAAACCAGCCGAGAAGTTAATTATGAAGGGTAGCTTCTTATTTCTTCATCTCTCAGTTTTATGTCTAATTCTTCGCTAGGAAATGCAATCAAATATTTATCACAACACATGGGTCTACAAGACATTAATATAGAAATCAGTATAAGATCGTTGACTTTGGTGTGTCAATTTAATTTTGTTACTTTGGAGGGGACATTGCATTTATGTGGTGATTATGTAGTGGGGTTAACTTATCTGAACCACACATATTAAATGGTGTCCCTCAATCTTAAATGATGGTGGATGATAAAGAAGTTAAAGCAAAAGTCCCCTTAGGCATACTCTTGTGAAGTTAAAGCTTGGTTATTGATTTTGTTTACAACTTCAGACTTAAATTCAGTCACAATTTCGATTACTAATTTTTGTTACAAATTTCGGTCACAAAATCGATTACAATGAATCAATGACGAACATATTAGTAACTAATTTTTTTAGTCACTAAATTTAGTCATTTAGTGACTAAATTTTCAGTCACTATTTGATTTTTTTTATAATGATTCTCTATTACAATCATTTTTAGAGTTGACAAACCTAAGTGTTAGGAAGTTGGTGAAGCAACACAACTTTAACGTAAGTTGTTAACAAGTAGACTTTAAGTCTTTTTAAACCTCACAAAAGATGCTTATAAGGTGAGATTTATATTGTCATATATGTTATAAATTAACCTTAAATCTTATAAAGAGTCCTACTTCCAACACATCTCTCTCACAACGAGATATATAAACACATCTCAAGCGTAGATATTAATGGATGGTCTATAACGACACGATAACAAGTAAAATAATTGATCCAACAAACAATAAATTTTGTTAGGATAGACTCTAACTCATTACTATAATATTCATGTTAAAAAGTGAATTTAAATCTAACTTAATTTTACAAAACTAATTTGTAAAATAAAATGTGTACTCATTTATAAAATAAATTCGTCTCATTATGGAGGAACAACTTATCATATTATTAAACAGACATAGTCTTAGAATGGGGAGCTCTGATACTTGGAAGTGGAAGGATAATGACAATGGTGTTTTTTCGGTTAAGTATGCTTATAATAAGTTACAAGGTTCCTTTGATGAGGAAGGGAATAAAGAGTTTAAAACATTATGGAGTATTAGGGTGGACCCGAAGGCACAACTATTAGGGTAGAGGTTGTTCCTGGATAAGTTACCTACAAAGGTTAAACTAGCAGCAAGGGAAGTTCAATTACAAAATAACCTATGTGAGATGTGCTTAGCAAGTGAAGAGAATGCAAAACACCTATTCTTCTCATGTAGTGTATCCCAAAAGGTGTGGAATATATGTGATAGATAGATTAGGGTGAGCTTAGTGCATCATGTTAAAGCAAGAGACAATTTTCAACACTTCCATCTAGTGAACCTTAATAGTAGACAAAATAATTTTTGGCAAGGAATGTGTTAGCAATAGTAGGGGAAATATGGAAACATAGGAATGAGGTAATTTTTAAACATAGGAAAGTTGATCCTGTAGAGATATTTGCTCTTGCTCAAGTAACAACTTGGGTTTGGATGAAACATAAAAGTCCATCTGTTATGTTCTCTTATAGTGATTGGTTTCTTTCTCCTTATGTATGCTTAAAATCTTTGTGATATGATTAACTGATGTGTGTTTAAGTGTGCCAAGCAAGCTTATACAGGTCACTATTGATGAAGGGACCAAGACAAATCATAAATACAATAGTACTTGTTGATCAATCTCCTTTGGGACAGAAGTGAAATTGTCCAGTTTAATAAATGTAATGAGAATGAAATGTATTAAGCGTACTTTAATATTTCTTGTTCTCTTGGAGGGCCATTTGGATGCATTTATCCTCCTTCTACGAGGTGGAGGACATGTTCAAACGTTTGAAGTATTGGCATTAGGAAGAATGTGGTGTGATTAATGTATACTATTATTATATTGTTTGGAAATTTGGTAGAGGTATGTGTTTTAGGTATACATACTCTTTGTCCCCTTTGTTTTGTGGATCACAAAATTGTTCCAAATTGTGATCATCTAGTTTTGAATGGTCTTTTGTTTTGATGGAGCCATGATGCTAAGCTATTGTATCTATCTGTCCAGATTTTGTTTTTTTGTATAAGGGTTAGAGTACCCTTAAGTGCTCTATCTAATTTATTTTATTCTTTGCTGATAAAAAAAAAGTCTCTCATTGATATAAAACTTTCCTACATTAGATCTTCTAGATATAAGAAACAAACATTTTTAGTAATAGGATAAATATGTAAGTATTTGTAAAATAAGATGTTAACTTAAAAACCTATGTATCATGTAAATGCATATCAGACATAATAATAAGGTTACATATTATTATTTTGTCTGTGTGACAAAACATTTACATCTTTTATCATCATCATCTTGAAATTTGAATTTACATATTTCATTCGTAGTACTATCATATTTTACACATTTATCATGTTTATTACCTAATCAAAATCATAAATGTGGGACATTTTCTTTACCGCTCTAATATTTTTATTTGATGGGATTTGTTGATTGTGTAGCATTTTCCAACTAATTTTGAACCAAATAATTACTGCAACATCGAGAAGTGTTCGGGTGGGGCAACTAGTCGGCATGGTAGATCTCAATTTCATAAATGTATTGCTATTAAAAAGAGAGAATTATTGAAGAAGGATCCGTGAAAAGCGAGGTAGTTGACTTTTGAATGATTGTGGTGGTTGGTTGCTCATATGCAAACTTTTCTAATCTTTCTTTTAATTAATAACTACTCTACGGTCCATGCGTCGCACGGGGTGTTTGCTTTTTTATTTAAAAAACAAATTAATAAAATAAAAGAATATTATTTTATACAAATTTGTGAGTAGTATAAAATAATAATAATAACTAGTGGTATTTAAAGATTTATAATTTAGAAAGTAATGTATATTTGTTAAAACAATAATGTGCTAAATATTTTATACAATTTATTTAAATCATAAAATATTGAATAGATTGTATTAAATTTGTATTAAGAACATGTCGTTGTTTTTTGGTTCTTTAAATAATTTTATTTAAGTATTATAATTATGTCTAGTTAAAAATATATTATTTAAATAAAGAGTTAGATAATATGAAAAAAAATACTAATAATGGGTATTTGCTTTTGTAAAAATTAATTAAAATTAAATAATTTTATTTTAATATTAATTTTTTTATACTAAAAGTAATAGATTATGGAAAGTACAACTAATAATATCACTATTAATAATATTATTATTATGAATTAATGGTCGTTCATTGATTTGATACAATTACCTGTATGGTTGATATTAATTGATATGATTGATACTCATATGTTTCATTATGTACAATATTTGTATTAACTATTTTAATTTTTGTATCCTTTATGCATTATGTCTTGTATCAATAAATAGTACTCTCCTATCAGTAATAGGAGACAGTGAGAAGTATAGGACACGATGAAAAGTTGTTCTTCATTCTCTCATTTTTTATTCTTCCATTTCTTTTTTTACTTTATTATTAACTTTATTTTATAATACATTATCAACACAATGCTTCAACCAACTGAACGCTGGTGGAAGCGTCTCTTTTCTCTAACAACAATGCTTTGCGTGTCTAAATCCATGATCTCTCTAACAACAATGCTATGCGTGTGTAAATCCATGATCTCTCTAATACTCTCTTCATTTACAATTTTACCTTATATTCTTATTCTTGTGATAAGAATTGTTTGACTTTATCAATTTCCGTCTCCATCTTATTATTATTATTTTTATTATAATGGTGATTATTATTATTATTATTATTATGGTGATTATTATTACTATTATTTTATGTGCTAGTTCTAAACACACCAAACGTTGCAAAATTTGAATTTGTGACCCTTGATATTACAAGGAATAATTACTTATATTTGATTTTAAAAGTTGAAATACATTTAAATGTCATGGGTCTTGGTGATATCATTAAAGAAATAAATAAAATATCGGAGCAACTAATTTACTACATTGACAACACTGTTGTGAAAAGAGATTTCACAAATATTCCGAATTTATTTCATGCCTTTGTATGGCTGAATAAAACAATGAAGTTTTTGATGAAAAATCATGAGATCCACCAAACTGGTTCTGCTCCATTCCTAGAAGTGAATGCAATAATATTTCTTATATATATTTTCATGGTCATAGTCGTGGCCTTGGTTATGGTTGTGGTCATGCTAGGGATCATGATTGTGGACATGGTCATAAAGAAAATTTCAAAAAGAAATTTTATCATCAGAAGTGGAACAATAGTATAAAAAAGGAAAAAGAAAAAAATTAAATTAATGACAACTAAGATGAAAGTATATATTATCATTACGATGGTAAAGACCATATGAGTTATACTTGTCGTACACCAAAGCATCTTAAAAATAATTAGAAGAACATAGAAACACACTTTGTTTATGAAAATGGTGATTCTGATTATGGCCATATGGATACTAATCATCTTCATATTATTATTTTCTTTGGTAAACCAATGGAAGCATTGATTGCCTCATTGATGATGAGTGTGTTAAAAAAGTAGATTTTCTCATATTATGTTCTTAATTTTAAGCCAATGCTTTATATTTGTTTTATGTTTCATGTTGCTTATATAAGTTTTTCTTGATCAATAAAATCCTCTAAATATTTTATTCTTCTTCTCCTTTTACATAGTAATATCTAATATTGATATTTATGTTTATATGAAGAATGAATGTTGGCATTAGCACCAATGATGAGGATATGTGTCTTATTGATAGTGCAACAACTCATACAATTCTCAAGAGTAATATTTTTTTTCTCTTCTTTGGTAATGCGAGAAGTCAATCTTAACATTATTTCTAGCACTACAAATATATTTGAAGGCTCCAGAAGAGCTAGTATACTTCTACCAAGAAGTTTAATAGAAACTTATTAAGTTTCAAGGATATTTATCTAAATGGATATCATATTGAGACTAACAATGAAGAAGATATGAAATATCTTTATATCACTAGAATTGATTTGAATAAAAAAAGGATGTGTATTGGAGAAATTATTAACATTTTCTTATGGTTTACATATATATTAGTACAATTGAGATGCATGTCATGGTAAATCAGAAGTTTACGAATCAAAATAAATGTCTTGTTTGGCATGATTAGTTGGATGATTTGTACTACACATATATTAGTACAATTAAAATGCATGTCATGGTAAACCAAAAGTTTATGAATCAAAAATGAATTCCTTGTTTGACATGATCAGTTTGGTCATCTTGGATCTATTATGATGAAAAACTCATGTGGACACCCACTTAAGAGTTAAAAAAAAACTTCTTTAGACCAATGAGTTCTCACGTACTATATGTTCACAAAGGAAAGTTGATAATAAGACCATCACCAGAAAAATTAGAAATGAGTCAATATCATTTTCAGAATGAATACAGGGTGATATTGTGGTCCAATACACCCACCATGTTGATCATTTAGATATTTCATGGTTTTAATTGATGCATCAACTAGATGGTCACATATTTGTTTATTACCAAGTCGCAATTAGGCATTTGCAAAGTTGTTAGCATAATTAAGAGCTCACTTTCCAGATTATTCAATTAAGAAAATCTGTTTTGATAATACAAGTGAAATTACATCTCATGCTTTTCATGAGTATTGTATATCAATTGGAACTGAAGTTAAACATCTAGTAGCATATGTTCATACTAAAAAAAGACTTGTAAAATCATTACAAAAACTTCTAAAATTGGTTGCAAGACCATTACTTATGAGAGTTAATCTTTCGATTGCTACTTGGGGATATACAATTTTGCATGTTGCATTATTGATTCGCATCAAGCTAACAAGCTATCATAAATACTCTATTATGTAGTTGTTTTTTGGTCAATAACCTAATATTTCTCATCTAAGAATTTTTTTAGTGTGGTGTATATGTTTCAATTTCCCCACCAAAAAGGACTATGATGGGTCATAAAAAATTATTGAAAATATATGTTGGATACGATTCTCCCTCAATAATAATATATCTTGAACTACCAACTGGAGACTTATTTATAGTTTGATTTTTCAACTGCCATTTTGATGAATAATTTTTCCAACATTAGGGGGAAAAAGAAAACAATTGGAAAATATATTGGTTGGAATGAATTATCATTATCTCGTCTTGATCCTCGTACAAAAGAATATGAACTAGAACTTCAAAGGATAACTCATTTACAAAATTAGTCAATCAATTAACTTATATTTTTACTAACAGAAAAAGGGTAACTAAGTTATATATATACCAGCTGTAATGCTCTGAATATAATTGATAGTAATTCATAACACGCTTGAAGCGTGGTAGGCCTGTTAGTTCTAAAGACACACTTGAAGTGTGGTAGACCTATTAGTTCCAAAGATAAAAACCTTGAATGAGAAAGGGAGCTAAAATGCCATATGACCTAATAAAAAATATGGAAATCCCAAAAGGTTCATTTGACATAATTAATGATTCAGTTCTAAAAGAACCTCAGGTACATAAAATTGTTAAAAGTGATGAGATCTCAATAAATTATGTCATGAATAATATAATATGGAACCAAAATAAAGTCAACATTGAAGAAACTTTTACATATAATATTACGATGAATGTTATGAATGACAATGAGGATCAATAATCAATAATCATTGAAGATTGTCGACAAAGAAATGATTCACCAAAATGAAAATATGCAAAGAAGCATAATTATATTTGCTTGCTTAGGGAAAGGTTTTTGGACCTATGTCGCACTCCTTAGGGTGTGAAACCCGTTGGATACATGTGGATTTTTGCGCAAATACAAAATAAGAATGATGAAATTATTAGATACAAAGTATGGTTGGTTGCTCAAGTTTTTCACAAAACCTAGTATTTATTTGTGAAAAAACATATTCACTAGTATTGGATGCAACAACATTGCAATATTTGATTATCCTAGTTGCATAACAAGGTTTGCATTTACATCTAATAGATGATGTTACAGCCTATTTGTACAGTTCTCTTAGAGAATGATATTTATATAAAAATCCTTGAAGGATTTAATTTGTCCAACAAGACAAATTCTAAAGAGGGTTATTCAATAAAATTGAACAAGTCATTTTATTGATTAAAGCAATCAGGATGTGTGTAGTATAACTACCTTATTTAGTACTTGTTAAAAGAAAGGTATAGAAATGATTTTTTTTTGTCCTTGTATTAATATGAAAATATTTGAAAATTAATTTTCCATAATTATTGTTTATGTATATGACATAAACGTCGTTGAAACTTTTAATGAGCTCACAAAGACAATTAATTGTTTAAAGAAAGAAGTTGAGATGAAGAATCTTGAAATGACAAAATTTGTGTTTGAGATTAGAAATTGGATATTTAAAGGTATTTTTGTATATCAAGAGACTTATATAATGAAGGTGCTTAAAAGGTTCTAAATGGACAAGTCACATCCATTATGCACTTCAATGGTTTTGAGGGCGTTAGATATTGATAAAGGCTCTTTTAGAGAACTCAAGAGAATGTTGAAGAACTTCTTAGTTCAAAAGTACCATATCTTAGTATCATAGGAACACTAATGCATCTTGCTAATTATATTTGGCCTGATATTGCATTTGTTGTAAATTTGTTAAGCAAGATATAATTATTCAACTATAAAAAGAAAATGGATTGAGTAAAACATATAATTCGTTACCTTAATGGTACTATGAGTACGAGTTTATTTTAATCAAATGATTCATAATCAGACCTAATGAGTTATGCATATGTGATGAACAATATTGTATTAAAGAATATAAAATGATGTACTCTTTTTCCTTCACTAGATTTTTTATCCCAAAGAGGTTTTCCTAGTAAGGTTTTAATGAGACACATTTTCTTATCAATGCACACTTAAGTGGGATTGTTATGAATTAATGGTCGTCCATTGATTTGATGCAATTACTCGTATAATTGATACTCATATGTTTCGTTACTCTCATTACTCTTTATGTAAATATTTGTATTAATTATTTTGATTTATATCCTTTATGGATTATATTTTGTATCTATAAATAAGACTCTTCCTATTAGTAATAAGACATACAGAAAAATTATTCCTCATCCTCTCATTCTCTATCCTTTCTTTTCTTTTTTACTCTATTATTAGTTTTATTTTATACCAATTGAGGAATTATAATAATAATAATAATAATAATATATGTTCTTCCATACTGCAACGCATCAAAGATAAAAAGAATAATATATACATAGTCTAAAAGATAGAGATATATTGAAATATATTGACGTAATGAATAAGAGAAAAATGAAGTTAAATTGTTCTAAATTCTATCCTAACCATAAAACTATTTTCTAAAACATGTCAAAGAAAATTACCAAATGATATTAGCTACATAAAAAAGATTTTTGCCAGGAGTATACCAGGTACAAGTCCTCGTTGTTTATCAACCTCTTCAATGAAAAGTTCACACTATAAGCATAATTTTGTTTGGTAATAATAGAAAAATGATTCCTAATCTTGAATAAAAGCAACTTCTTAATAAAAAAAATAAAACTTTTGGCAAAACCTAAATGAACCATAAATCTGAACATTTTAACTTTGACAAAACTTTTAGTCCACGACCCATGCGTATCCACAACTGCATTTTTTTAAGAATATTATGAAGGCATTTATTAATTTTTAAAAAGCCTAAACCCTTGATCAACTAAATTTCATCCTAATCATAAAGTTATTTTCTAAAACATGTATAAAAGAAAGTTACCAAATAATATAATTACATAAAAAAATTATGCCAGAAGTATAACAAGTATAAGTTCCCGTTGTTTTTCAATTTCTTCAATGAAAAGTTCAAATTATGAGCCTAATTTTGTTTGGTAATTATAATCATAAAAATAAAAATTGATTCCTAATCTTGAATAAAAACATCTTTTTAATAAAAAATAAAACTTTTAGCAAAACCTCGATGAACCATATATCTGAAAATGTGACCTTTGACGCGCCAGATTGTTTTTAAAATATTATTAAGCCATTTATTTAATTTTTAAAATGCCTAAATCCTTGTTCAACTAAATTCCATCCTAACCATAAAGCTGTTTTCTAAAACAAGTCTAAAAGAAAGTTACCATATAATATAGCTAAAAAACAATTATGCCAAGAGATAACCGATATAAGTCCTAGTTATAGTTGGTGGAAGAGGAAAATAAGGAAAACACTCGTTTTAGATTTTTAGATAGAGAAGACCTCAAATTTTGTTTTACTGTTAATATTTTTTTATTAAATTAATTATAAAATTATATTTAAGAAAAAAATCTCAAATTCTTTTATTTAATAATATACATTTATTAAATTAATTATAAAACTATGTTTAATAAAAAAAAACCTCAAAAGAATATTTTATTATTAATATAGTTTTACTAAATTAATTACAAGTTTATGTTTGAGAATAAAATTAAGTTAAATTATTAGTACTGTGTTAATTTTTATTGGTATTAAAAATTATAATTAATAAGTTAAAACCTTTATTTAGTAAACTATAATTTTGTTTACGAAAAATAAGAATGTTTAATTATCTTTATTATCTTATAATCAATTTGGATTCTATTTTTTTTATCGCTATGTGACTTCTCTTGCTTCTCCTTAATTTTTTCTCTTCTAAGAGTGCTTCTTTTAGGAGTTTGACATATTAAAGTCTTTGAATCTCATAGTATCTGTGTGTACCATTTTTTTAACTTTCTTTTTTGGTTATTATGTTTTTTCTTTCTATTTGTGTTGCTGTTGTTTTTATTCTGTTTTGGATTTGTTTTAAAATTAAAAATATATTTCTTTTGTCCAATTTTGTTTTTCGGTGGATTTACGAGTTTCGAGATGAGGAACTGAATTTTTTCTACAAAACTATTACTTATATTAGGGGTTAAACTTCTTATGGATAATACATTAATTGGAGCGTAATTCAAAATTAGGTTTTTTATAAAAAAAAAAAAAGATAATTCAAGTTAAGGGATAAAAAAAAACTTACCATCGAGTTGAGAAAGAAAAACTTACTATCGAGTTGTGAAAAATGTATTAGATGCATAAAGAAACAATTTGATGAAAACATTAAGAATGAAATTGTAAAATCTCTTCAAGAATCATTTAGAATTGATTACCTTTTGTATATTGTACATAAAACAATTACCACACTTCAAATAGATTTGAACAATTTAAAACATATGAAGATATTTATGTTTTTTATTTAGTGCTAAGAATTAAAGTTGTTATGAATAAATGATTGTCAATTGATTTGATACAATTACTCATATGATTGATACTCATATATTCATTACTCTCTACATTACCCTTTATGTAAATATTTTGTATTAATTATTTCATTTGTATTCTTTATGGGTGACCATGTTTTATCATTAATAAGAAAGACATAAAAGTTGCTCCACATTCTCTCGATCTTTATTCTTCCTTTTCTTTTTTCCTCTATTATTAGCTTTATTTTATAACAAAAGTCACTAGATTGTACATTTTTGAAAGAAAAATGTTTAAACCTTGAAAAATCTTTAAAATTTGATAATTTGTTGGATATTAATGGATTTGATTTATTTTCATAATTAAATATCTAAAGAAAAAGTATAAGTTTGGAAAATGATAAATCAATTGACATTCTTAATTATATAAAAAGAATAGATATTTTTTTCAAATGTATATATAGCTTATAAAATAATGTTAACAATTTTAATGTCATTTGCTTAAGGCGGAATTAGTTTCTCAAAACTAAAAATAATAAAAATTTATTTAAGATCAACAATGTTTTAAGAAAGATTAAATGGATTAGTCTTATTACTTATTAAAAAAAATGTTAAATGAAATTAATTGTAATAATTTAATAAATTATTTTGTATTCAAAAAAGCTTAAAAAATAATTGTAAATAAAATACCTCATTTATTAAATTTACTTTAGTTCATGAGCCGCTCTTGATACGTTGATTCTCAACTTCTTCAATGAAAAGTTCAAACTATAAGCATAATTTTTTTTATAATAAAGAAAATGGTTCCTAATCTTGAATAAAAACACCTCCTCGGTAAAAAATAAATAAAACTTTTGACAAAACCTCAATGAACCATACTTATGAAAATGTTACATTTGATAAAACTTCTAGTCCAAGACCTGTACGTATGCACGGGCCAAATTTTTAAAAACATATTATTAAGGTATGTATTTAATTTTTAAAAATCCTTGTTCAACTAAATTTCATCCTAACCATAAACCTATTTTCTATAACATGTTTAAAGAAAGTTACCAAATAGTATAACTACAGAAAAAGATTTATGCCAAGAGTATAACATGTATAAGTCCTAGATAATTTTCAACTTCTTTAATGAAAAGTTCAAATTATCATAATTTTGTTTCGTAATAATAAAAAATATTATTCCTGATCTTGAAAAAAACATATTTTTAATAAACAATTAAAATTTTGGCAAAACTTTTAGTTTGATACCATGCGTATAACCAGGCCAAATATGTTTTTAAATATTGTTAAGGTATTTATTTGATTTTTATTAATTTTGTAAAATTATATTTAAAAATTAAAATCATATATATGATTTAATAACGATTTTCGAATAAAGTTAATAGTAATTAAAAAAAAAGAAGTAAATTTTAATAATAATAATAATAATACTTAAAAAATACTATTATTAATATTAATAATAATAGTAATAGTAATTATTGTAACATCCCAATTTTTAGCAGCTTAAAACTAATAAAAGTAGGAAGTTCCATCATAGTTCCAAACATATAATCTAGTGTACACAATATATTAATACAGTCTTACAAAAGATATGCTATAAAAATATATCACTTATACACTTAAACTAAACTAATAAACTCTATACTTAAACTGATAACTGCTAAAGCTCCCACCTAAAATGATGGCTCCTTATCCTCCAGAAGTGCCTCTAACATTACAACCACATCTACTCCCACCGAAAAGGTGATCATCACAAAAGGAAAACATACAACACATGACAGAAACACAAAAAACAAGGGTAAGCTAATGTAAACAAGGAAATATTCATATGAAAATTTAACTCAGTTTAACAACATAACACACATAGGCATACATGTAAACAAAGACACAATTGACACTAAACTCAATTATTCGGATACATGCCAATGACATTAGATCTCTTGGTGGCTTGCACCTGTGTGTGATTCTCAAACTCTGCAGAGTTTGGCCTCAAGGGGTTATCACCCAACCACTCACAAGGTAAATCCTTTTCGCGCCTAGGACTTGATCAAGTCCAGAGGCTAGGACCTCTTGCTACTCATTACGACATAATCCATTCTACTCTATCTGAGCATGAATGATTATTAGAGTTTCAGGATACCTGTAAGAACCACGATATTTAAATAATTAAATAAATAATTATTTCATAAATGCAGGTAGCGGAAGTCTTTATGGCACTAAATGCTAACTTTCATGATGTGGAAAAGTACTAATTCAAATGGTTGAGAGTACTTTAATTGTGTGAGAGGACTTGGGTTCAAGTTTTATGTATGCCATTTGTGTGTTATTTAATTAATTATTATTTTTACAATACGCTTGGGCATGTTGGGAGATATAATTTTCTACAATTATAGAAAATATCACGAAACATGTATTAGTTAAGTTGATTATGCATGGACTTTGAAATTGGATGGTTGCGTGTTCAAATCTTGGGTGTAGTAAAATAATTATCTTTTTGCTAAAAATCAAATTTTGGCATGGATGAGAAAGGGTAGGAACCCTAGCCGAGGAGCAGATGGAGAGGCTAGAGAAACCCTTAGTAATGGAAATTGAAGTGCCATGAATACACTTTTAGTTAGAATTTCATTTTTTTTATTAAAAGAGATTAAATTGGGTTAGTTAAGGGAGGGAAGAGAGTAATTAGGAGAGGAAAACACTTTTGAATTTCGTGTGCACTAGGGGAAGAGTCTGTCAAACATCCGTTGGTGAGAGAGAGAGAGAGAATAGTGCAGAATTTTGGGTGATCAAGAGGAGACATTGTGGAGCAAAAAAGATATTCAAAGTTTTTGGCAATTAGGGCTTGAATATCAGGTTAGGGGAGTTCCATTATGTGTTTTTAATACTAATTAGATGATTGCATGATATGTTTGATGATCATGATACATTGCCTGTTGTTTTTGTCTGGGTTTTATTTGTATTTATGGAAATTCCTAGAAACCACCTGGTGGCGTTGAATGAACCGCCAGGCAGCGTCAAATGAATCGCCAGGCGGTGCATGTCACATAACCCATTTCTAGGTGTTTCCCTATGAACTTCCTAGCGGCAGTGCGTGTTCTGCCAGGCGACGCGAACTGGCTGGGCCAGTTGTTCTCGTCTTGCTTGTGTTTTGAGAAATTGTACTGTTTGAATTGGGTCCTTGTGTAAAAATATAAAATTGTTTATGTGCTCATGTGTTTATGGGACTAAGATTCAATGTACGCATGACGTGTTTATGAATCCATGAATGAGTTTGGGAATTTAGGGTTCAGGTTGGGGTGGTGATGATTAAGCATTGAATTTGAATGATGCATTGGGGTTATGGAAATAATGTTAATATGAATGAAGTATGAACCATATATGATGTATGCACTTGAAACTATATCAGTATAATGGTGGGTACTGTAAATGGGATTGTTTGGGGTCACGACGGGTGCGGGGGAAATCTGGCAACACCTAGATTGTTACGCATCGCCTAGCGGCACCTAGTTTGCCGCCAGGCGACACAGTAGGGCAGAGAACTACGAGTTGCGTTCTTTGGGGTTTTGCGAATGATTTCTACATGACTTGGGTTAGTTGGCAAAGGTTTTATTCCTTGAAACAGGTGTGGGAGCAAATGGTAGTGAGTAAAAGGGTGAGTTTGAAGGGAATCAAATGCATGAAATAATGAACGGATATTTAGACAGTATGTGATGTAGTGTATGCTTTGAATTGTACTTATGTGCTCATTAGAATGGTGATCTATAATGAAGATAATAGGTATTCATTGATAAAATAATGTAGTCATAATTGTTCACATTATATCTAAGTATAAAGCACAACTGAATTATGAAAACTAACAGGGAGTGTAATTATTGGAAAGCAGTAATTAGGGCACCATGGGTTGTTGATTCAACTAATTATGGGATGGTTAACTGGTAGCATGATGATTGGGTAGTAGAGTGTACCATAGTTGTTTAAGGGAAGGATAATTGATTTGTGCATGGGTTATATGCGTGTAATTGTGTGTTAGACATAACATGATGTCTGAAATAGTGTGAGTTTTGCTAAGATTGATGGATTGTATAATTGGGGTCCCTTAAGACGTGATGAAAATGCCAAAACTAGTAGAATTACGTTATTGGTATGGCGCCTGGCGGCGCGGGGCGAGTCGCCAGGCGATAGAGTTCCAAAACAATGGCAGGCGATGACAGGGTGGATCCCGCCAAGCGGTGACGGTGTGACAAGACTACTGTAAGACGTGTGGCACCTAACGGTGTGAGATGCCCTTCAGGCGGTTTGGACTCAAGTTCCGCCTAGCGACGCGAGAGGCGCGCTAGGCGGTTTTGGGTGTAGAGTTGGTTCATGAGGAGGATTTCTACATAGCTTTGGATGAGTGTCATGATATGATGCTTTGGTTGGGGGCCCAATTGCGAGTGTAACTTGTATTGGGGTAACACATGGCCACTCTTGGTTGTAGCCTAGTGGTTGAAGAAGTCCAATGGAGTGTGTGAGATCGTGGCTTGTACGGTGAGGTTTCGAATGATTGCCCTCTTTAGTGCATCTGATAGAGTTGGTAGTTTGGGGACAACTACGGACTTCAGTTCGTTTTGGGGAACTTCACTTGGTGTCGCAGATTGTGGTCGTGGCAATTTATTCCCATGTGTGGACTATTAGGTGGTGGCCTGTAGTCGGAGGGGCGAGTAGACACTCGTGCAGCAAAGATCAAGAGAATCTAAACGTAAGGGTTGGAAGTGGAGGAACTAAGAAATGAGAAATGCTAACACAGGATTTAAATTTTGAGATGTTTTTCTTATGTTGTGTTGTTTATTTTAACTGAGCTCACCCTATCTGTATGTGTTTGACGATGATCATATAACTTGTTACATGGGAGTAAATGTTGATGCAAGTGAGCGTGCAGATGCATAGAGTCGGGGTAGGGATCAACCATGGGAGTTTTATTAGTTCAATTCATGAACTATTTTTGTAATGATTTTGAGAAACGGTTATGTTTGTAATAATTGAACGATGCGGTTGTTAGTTATTATTGGCGCGTTGACATTGGATTTTAAATTTCCCGCGATTAGGAAAGTACTTAATGATAAATGCAGTTTTATTATTTTCTTTCTTTTTATTTTAAATAAGTAATTTCCGGCTAGGACGTTACAATACCAACCAATACCAAGTCCTTATGTCATTACATACACTAAAACACCACCACATAGAACTTCTCCTTGAAATTCCTTAAACATCACAACTTCACATACTCACACAACATTTCATACCAAACTCATCGATTTTAGTCTCATTACATCAAATAAATCATGCATGGTATCATACTTCATGCTTTAAGGAGTAAATCAATCAATCATTGAAGCAACAAGTAATTTAAAATCAATCTGTTGTCAATCTTGCTCAAGCTGCAGAGCTCTTGCTCAGGCGACAGGAGCCTTTCGCTCAAGCTAAAACCTCTCACCTGGGCGAGATTGGAAACATAGAGCATTGGAGTATCCACGAGTCCTCGCTTAAGCTAAACCATCTCGCTTAGGCGAGATCACTCTCGCTCAGGTAGAAGGCCTTCGCTCGGGCGACAACTTGCGATAGGCAGCGAAATCTCCATTACCCTGTTGACCACAAGGAGTTCTCGTATTTGCTCACATCAATAAATTGATGATCATCGCAAAAAGAGAAAACCATACATAGAACATACAAACAAGCAGAAAGGGTAAGCTACCGTAGAAAAATGTTTTATCATACAATTCATACATTTTCATAGTTAAAGATACATACATTAACCAATCATGTGATGACTCGCAAACAATACACTAAGACTCAAGACACGACTCATCTGGATACATATAATTAGTCGGATTCAGCGAATGTTTGCACTTGTGGTGGCCTTTACTGCTCTACCGAGCTGCTCTACTAAGCTAATTGTTATAGTGTTTCATCCCCCCCACAGAAGGTTAGCCCTTAAAGTGTTCCAAGCCTCATGCTACTTTCACCACTGGAGTCAGTACACTCTATATGAGACTAACTGACTCTTTAGAGTGTTAGGATGCAATCCTTACCTTGAATCCATACTAAATTATATAAATGAGGCACCACCATGAACTCCCACTAACAGGGGTCATGGAATTACGTCCTGACCAAATGAGGCACCACCATGAGATCTCATATAGAGATTCATGGAATTACGCCCTAAACAATGAGGCACCACAACGAAACTATCGTGGAATTACGTCCTGACCACACCAATATCATGTTCCATCAATCAATATAACATTATTGCTCATACCAATTCCATGTCATTTTTATAACTAACCATCTCATATTCATTACACGCCAAGATCATGAAACTCATCATTCACAACCCATAAACCATTTTACTCATGCATATTCACTCATCTCATGCTTTAACATAGCAATCCAACTTAACAACACATTATGCAAATGATTTTGGGATTTTAGAAATAAACCTACAGCTTGTGTAAAGCTCCAAAAAGTTTGTATTTATATTCAAATTAAATATGATTTAATCAAGAACTAGATGAAACAAGAACCAACTTAATTGAATAACTATAAAGAAAGTTATGTGTCAAACAATCAACAAAGGTCAATGTTGTCAACAACCAAACTACAATGATCTTGCGATAAACATTGCTCTCACTACAGAGCACTGATTCAAGATCAGACCGGTCAAAGTCAAAAACTACGTGTTAAGGATCCGCTGTTAAAATATCAACTCGATCCAACGGTTAATGAAGCAGGAACCTTCATTTTACGAAAAGTGTGCAGTGTTGTCAATAACCAAACTACAGTGACCTTGCGATAAAAACTACTCTCACTATAGAGCTCCGATTCAAGATCCAACCGGTCAAAGTCAAGAATTATGTGTTAACGAAGTAGGAACCTTCATTTTATGAAAAATATGCAGTGTAAAAAAAAAGTAGCACCATAGTAATCAAACATACTCATTCCAGAACAAAAATAAGTATATTGTATTTCAAAGAAAAAGGAGTTCTAGCTTCCCTTACCTGGAAAAAGCTAACTCAAGCGAATGAGATCCTTAGCGGACTAACACCTAAAGCGAAAGCAAACAACGAAACTGAAAACAGTAAGGGATGAACGAAAATGAGCTATGACATACTAAAGCTTGAAGAAAAGAAGGGAACGTAGAGAGCTCAACTTACTTGGAGGGAATCGTTCAACGGAGAGGAAAAATAGGGGAGCTCACTCAAACCCTAGCAAAGCTTTTGAAGAGTGTAAGGTGGTTGTTGGCAAAGTGAGAGCTGAATGAGAGTGTTTTGGCTGCTTTATGGTCTTTGGCACCTTAAGGGTCAGCCTTTAGGCCCAACTAATTTAGGGTGGGCCTTTAAAATAAGGGTAGAAAATAAAGAGGACTTTACAATTTGATATGTATTTAATTATCAAATTAATATTAATTCAATTAATTCTAATTTGATCTCTAAAAAATAAAATATGCAAATTGTTATAATAAAATGCAAATTCAAAACTAGAGAGAAGAAGAACAAATTTGAAGTATGTGATCAACTTTAAACTCAATCCGTATTGTTTCATCTTGATTTTATGAATTGATTTTTAAGAATCAGTTCTCCATATAAAAACCCAAAGGAGAAGAAAAGAGGAGGATACAATTTCAAATTTAGAGAAAATAAAAGAAAGAGGCGATTATTGAAATTGGAAAACTAAATAAATTATTTATTTCTTTATTTAGAACACATTTAGACTATATGCGTAGAAGAATATGAAGTAAACAAGGACTCTAATTAGATTTATAAGTACAATTATAAAAGTTAAGCTAATATGAAAAGTGAATAAGCACTCAGATTAGATTTATAAGTACAATTATAAAAGTAAAGCTAATATGAAGGAAATTAAATCTGTACGAGTTTTTTTACAAAAATTAAACAAATTTGCTTTAACTCGGCTATAAAAAAATAGATGAATACTCTAACTTAAACGTTTAAGTTGAACTAATTGAAGATTTTAACTCATTTTTGACATTCTACAGCTTAATCTAAATTTAAATGATTGGTAACCTTGATTTTGAATAATTTTGAAATTATAATCAATTTTATAGTTAATGGTAAATAGATTTATTAATATTGAAATTATTTTTTGTAGAAAATATGGATTTGACACTAACACAAAAAAGTCTTTATAACGTATGTTATTTTCAATTTTTGACGTATGTGAAAATAGTGACGTCATATTGGGTGACGTTAAAAATGTCTGAAATTGACGTTACTTAACGTCAGAAATAGGAGTGACCGACGTCCCTTATATTGACGCACCATCTAGAGGGGAAAAATAGCTAAAATTGACATCTGTCCTCGCACTGACAGACGTCAAAAGACATGGGGCAGTGCTATAGCTGACGTCCTTTGAAGTCTGTTAGTGCAAAGACAGACGCCAATCTCAGCTATTTTTTTTTAAGTTTTGCTGTAATTACAATTTTCCAAACCTGACAAACAGAAAAATTCCAGAACAGTTCACATTATATTCTAATAACGTGGTCAATTTACAATTTTAACTAATAATTGTAAAAAGTTGTCTAAACTTTTACATTACCACAAAACTAAAAGTTTCATCAACAAATTGTTGTCCTACAAAATGTTTAAAATAAAATTTGAATGTTATTGTGGGTCATAACTCCATTGTTCCAATAAATATGTTGTCCACTTCTATCTTAATGTCTGGATAGTGTCATCCGATAGGTGATGGATTCTTGAAGCGCTGAAAAAATAATACAAATTCATTATACATGAATATTATTGTTTAAAGTTTGATATGATTTATAATATCTTAAAGATATATACATATATTATTACCTTTATCCAATCATCTTTAATTACAGCTCAAATGATTGTTCTTATCTAAGACATTACATAATACCCACATTCCCATGAATCTTCTTGCTTGTTACACTAAAGATGACAAAAAATAATCACATATCAAGTTCATAAGTTGACATATGAAAATTAATAACTAGCTAAATGAATGAGTTACAACCTTTGGGTATAATACTTTAATCTATTGTGCTTTGGGCTTACCCACAACTCTAATGAAATTTTGGAAACATAAAATATAGGTTAGTTTTAATATAACTAAGTACATGATATGAAAAAAAAAAAGTAACACTTACTCTTGTAACATGTTTTTCAAAGTATGTTTAATCTTCCAATGCAATGAACAAAACCATACAACCGTGCATTGATTTGGAATGATGACCAATAGTTGCCTGTTAGAATCTGTTTTATTATTTGTATTAAATCTGTCAGGATTTGTGTTTTATTATTTCCTTATTTAGCAGATTATAGTTGTAGTGTATGATGGTATCCTTGAATCATAGGGATTTGATTGTCTAGGTGCTATTATTATATTTCCTAAAATAGGATTCTAGCCTTGTATATAGGAATTGTATTCTCATAATAATACATTGAACAATTCTACCCTAAATTATTAGATGGTATCAAAGCTCTCACATTCTGGGAGCCGCCTCTGACTACGCACACCAAAACCCTAGACAACAGCCTTCATTGCTACCACCATCCCCTTCAGGTTTCAGAACAGCCTTCAATGCTGTCAATCATTTTTTTAAGGTAGTCAGCCTTCATTGTCGCTACTGTTGTGTTCTTCATTGTTGCTGTCGTATGTTTTTCGCAACACAACCTTCTTTTTTGTTGTCGTGTTCTTCATTGCTACTGTTGTGTTTTTTTTCTCGCAACAATCAAATTGCTATTGGCTGCAATACGTGGACATGGCAGAACAAACTGCTGAAGTTGTGAACACTGTGTCACAAAACACTCAAGAACAACTGCAGAACCTCAACACTGCCTACCGATTGACTGGGAAGAATGATTTGAAATGGGCCCAGCTTATTCACAGAACTTTGAAAGGTAAAGGGAAAGCTAACCACTTGACTGACGATACTCCTAAAGAAGAAGATCCCAGATATACAAAATGGAATGAATAGGACTCTATGATCATGGCATGGCTGTCGAACTCCATGGTCCTAGAAATCACTGATACTTGTATGTTTCTTAATTCTGCAAAGGAGATCTGGAATGCCATGGAGCAGACATACTCAAAAGCTAAAGATGCTGCTCAAATATATGATGTGAAGGTGAAGACTATCGCTGCCAAACAGGGAAACAAGGCTGTTACAGAGTATGCCAATCAACTCAAATCACTATAGATGAAATTAGACCATTACAGGGTCATAAAAGCAAAGTGCCCAGATGATTCAGCAATGCTCAAAGAGTATATTAAGCAAGATCGAGCCTATGATTTCCTAGTGGGGCTTAATTCTAATTTTGATCAAGTGAGAGCCCAAATACTTGGAAAAGAAAAAATCATATGAATTAATGAAATAGTAGCTATGGTCAGAAATTGTGAAAGTAGAAGGGGAATAATGTTAGAAACCCCAACCATGTAAAATTCAGCCATAGTAGCTTCCGAATCAGTCATGATGGCCGACCAAACAAAAGGGGGAATAACCAATATGGAGAAGAAAGGTGAAGGAGTATGGTGTACCTTTTGTAACAAGCCTCGCCACACTCGTGATAAATGTTGGAAGCTGCATGGAAGGCCACCTAGTAGAGATTGGGGATCCCAAAATCGTGACAAGGAGTGGGGTAAAAAAGGAGACAACATTAGAAAGGAAGGATAAGCACACATAGGAGCTGCAACAAATGAAGAAAACAGAGGAAGAGTGATTGACCTTAACCAGGATGAAGTAGAGCATATGAGATCATTCCTCAACAAGTTAGATAAGTCTCCAGGTAGTTGTTCTCTGGCATATTCAGGTACGTTTGGTAAGTTTCCTTCTTTTGGACTTAATGCCTCAAATAAAAACTATAACCCATATTGGATACTAGATTCTGGGGCTATCGACCACATGACACCCCAACCTAAACATTTCTCTTCTTACACCCCTTGCCCTAGCAACAAGAAAATATCCACAGCTGATGGCTCTCTGATGATTGCAGCAGGTCAAGGAGAATTCCAAATAAGCCCATCCATAACCCAAAAAAATGTCCTTCATATTCCTAAACTGCCTGTTAGTTTGATTTCCATAAAAAAGCTCATATAAGATCTCTCATGTAATGTTATCTTTTATGACAATGTTTGTATTCTACAGAACAAGTACTCGGGGAGGACGATTGGACATGCTAGAGAATGTAATGGCTTGTATTCTTGGACCATCCAAATCTACCCTTAGACCTGAAAAATAACACCTTTTTTTTTCTCTGATTCAATAAAGACCAACATGGAGAAGGTCTTCCTACATCACTGTCGCCTTGGACATCCTTCCTTTAGGGTCATAAAAATGTTATTCCCTTCCCTTTTTAGCAAATTAGATGTGGCAAGTCTCAATTGTGAAGTGTGTGAAATTGCTAAGCACAAACGTGTTCCTTTTCTAGTTAGTAATAATATGAGCATTTTCCCCTTTTATTTAATTCATATTGATGTGTGGGGTCCCTCAACTGTTCCAAATATTTCTGGTGCCCGTTGGTTTCTTACCTTTATAGATGATTATACTTGTGTCACATGGGTTTTCTTACTAAAACAAAAATCTGAAGCCAGCCATGTGGTTCAACGTTTTTTCTCCATGATAAAAAATCAATTTGGTATTAACATTAAGAGGATTAGATCCAATAATTCCAAGGATTACTTTAATCATGGGCTTATTTCCTTTTTTCAAAGAGAAGGTGTCATTCATGAGTCATCCTGTGTTAAAACACCTCAACAAAATGGGATTGCTGAGAGGGAAAATGGGCACCTTCTAGACCAAACACAAGCTGTTCTTTTTCAACGTAAAGTTCCTAAAAGGTTTTGGGGGGAGGTTGTTCTCAATGCATGTTATCTAATTAATAGACTACCTTATAGTATTCTAGCTTCCAAAAGCCCTATGGAGATTTTGTCCTCCTTTTAACCTAATGTGTCCACTTCCAACCACCTTGTTCCAAGAATATTTGGGTGTGTCTCTTTTGTCCACATCCATAGTGGTGATAGAGGTACACTTGATCCTAGAGCCTCAAAATGTGTTTTCATAGGATACTCATCAACACAAAAGGGATATAAATTGATGAATATCACCCTACAGGGCTTTTCAGCTTGGGCCAATGGCCTGGCCCATTTCTTTTTAAATTCTTTTAATTGCTTTATTTTCAATTAAATAAATATTGTTTTAATGGAGTTTGTTTTGCTTATTGCAGCCTTTTATTTTCAAACTGCCCAATTGGTATTGGGCCTGCGGCCCAATTCTTCTCCAAAATTCACGTGACTATGTGTCCATCCATTTCCTTAGCTGGATTACCACGAGCTTTTCCTTCTTGATGGGTCGAGATTTCCATCTCTCCAAACAGGCCAATATCTCTGCACGCATAGAGAAGCATTTTGTTTCGGCCTCTATCAGCAGCCATTTACTATCACGTGAAGCGTTACGCGGATCAACTAGCATTTCTTCCGCATCAATTTAATTGGGTCCGAGCCCAATTCTTCCAAACATTGCCACCAACACTCAACAAAGTGCCAACCCTATTTCTCTTCTCTGCTAAGGGTTCATGTGTTTTCCACAGCGCCTTGTTAGGGTTCATTGCCTCTTTCACGCTCCTGCCATTGGAGTCGCGTTCACTAGCCAAATTTTACCAAACGAGGAACACGACCCCTAGCCGTTAGGGTTAACATCCTTCCATTCACCCATTTTCTGTTAGGGCTTTTGTACACGGTAGTGCCGTTAGTTCCTTCTTCTCTTCCACTTTCTTTCACGGTTGCCTTCCCTATATAAAGGCAAACCATGCTTTGTATCGGTAGCTTTGATTAATTTGAGAGGTTTATCCCCAATTTCAGAGCTCACTTTCACCTTAGATGAGGATATCTCCTCCTAGGGTTCCAAACACCACGAGTGTGTGTGTTTCAGTGAGAGACAAGAGTGATCTGAACCCCAGCCGAGCTTTCGCTGCATTTCCACCGATTAACTACGCTGAGGATCGCTCATCATAAATGATATCACCCCCCATCTCAAAAATTCTTTGTGTCAAGAGATGTCACTTTCTTTGAACACAAAAGTTACTTCCACCAAGCTCATCTTCAGGGGGAGACTGCAAGAAATGAAGATGAACTCCTTATGCTCCTTGACTTAAGTTTCAAACCAGAAATAAAGACTAAAAGTGTAACAACAGAAAAGGAACCCACTAAATCCACTCAAGATGGGGCTGATGTATGATTTGGGAAAAATGGTTTATACAAGGAAGACAAAGGCCATTCTAGAATTTGTCCATGTCCAACAATCCAACCCAACATTACTTGAGGTAACTACCCCTAATCCTTTAATATACACTGAATCCACTTCTGATTTTCCAAATGTACAAGAACCTGAATCCAGTTCAACACCACTTTATGAGAACCTAGATATTCCAATTGCCCTTAGGAAAGAGACTAGGAAATGTACCACCAAGCCACTATACCCTCTAGCCAATTACCTATCCTTTAAAAACTTCTCACCTACCCATAAAGCCTTCCTCACAAGCCTAAACATTACAACCACACCTACCTCTTTATCTTAGGCATTGAGTGATAGAAAATGGAAACAAGCCATGGATGCCGAAATGGAAGCATTAGAGAAAAATAGTACCTGGGATTTGGTTGCTCTCCCAAATGGGAAAAAACCACTAGGGTGCAAGTGGGTATATACTATAAAATACAAGGCTGATGGATCCATTGAGAGGTACAAAGCAAGGTTAGTAGCTAAAGGATTCACTCAAACCTATGGAGTGGATTACATGGAAACATTTGCTCCAGTTGCAAAAATGAATATAGTTAGGATGATATTATCCCTAGCAGCTAATTATGATTGGAACTTGCAAAAATTTGATGTTAAATATGCCTTCCTTCATGGAGAAATTGAAGAGGAGATTTACATGGAATTGCCCCCTGGACATGGTGGAAAAACAAATGCCAACACTGTTTGCAAGCTAAAAAAGGCATTGTATGGGCTAAAACAATCACCACGAGCATGGTTTGGAAGGTTTACTAAAGTTATGATAGGTCTAGGCTTTAAAAAAAGTCAAGGAGACCACACTCAGTTCATTAAACACTCTAAGTCAAGGGGAGTAACAATGTTATTGGTTTACATGGATGATATTATAGTGACAAGTGATGATAAGGAGGAGCAACAATAGTTAAGCCAACATCTGGCCAAGAACTTTGAAAATTGAAGTATTTTTTGGGAATTGAAGTGGCCCATTCTAAAAAGGGAATATTCATATCTCAACAAAAATATATCACTGATTTGTTAAAAGAAACTAGTAAGACAGCATGAAAGCCTACAAGTACACCAATTGACCCAAACCTGAAATTAGGAAGCACCGAAGAAGATATTGCAATGGGCAAGGAAATGTATCAAAGGCTAGTTGGTAGACTGATATATTTATCTCACACGAGACCTGATGTTGCATTCGTTGTGAGTCTAGTTAGCCAATTCATGCACCAACTGAAGGAGGTTCACTTACAAGCTGCACTACGAATTGTGCAATATTTGAAGGGAACCCTAGGCAGGGGAATTTTGTTTAAACGAAATAGGAATGTAAGTCTAGAAGCATATACAGATGCAGACTATGCAGGGTCAATTGTGGATAGGAGGTCAACTACGGGATATTGCACTTTCCTTGGAAGGAATCTTGTGAATTGGAGGAGTAAAAAATAGAACGTGGTAGCCAGATCCAATGCTGAAGTAGAGTTCAGAGCAATGGCACAAGGGATATGGGAACTACTCTGGCTGAAGATCATCTTGGAAGACTTAAGGATAAAATTGGATGAACCAATGAAACTTTATTGTGATAACAAATCTGCTATTAGCATAGCTCATAATCCAGTGGAGCATGATAAAACCAAACATATTGAGGTTGATAGACATTTTATCAAAGAAAAATTAGACAGTGGTCTGATCTGCACTCCATATGTCTCCTCACAAGAAAACCTTGCAGATATTCTAAAGAAGGGGCTGAACAACAACAACTTTGAGAGTATTGTTTCCAAGCTGGGAATGGAAAATACTTATTCACCAGCTTGAGGGGGAGTGTTAGAATCTGTTTTATTATTTGTATTAAATCTGTCAGGATTTGTGTTTTGTTATTTCCTTATTTAGCAGATTATAATTGCAGTGTATGATGGTATCCCTGAATCATAGGGATTTGATTGTCTAGGTGCTATTATTATATTTCCTAAAATAGGATTCTAGCATTGTATATAGGAATTGTATTCTCAGAATAATACATTGAACAATTCTACCCTAAATTATGAGAATGCCAATGGGACTTATCATTAATCACAAGTACTTAGTCCAATAATTAACAATAATTCATAAAATATTACAAGCAATGACACCTACCCATCAATGTACGACACAATGTAAATCTCTTTGTTTGACTCAACCATCAATGTTTGCAAATAACTTTTCATGTAGGTGTGCTTCTAGAAGCTTGAATGGTCTGAGGTTCAACGAATCCATACATGGAAGCTCGACCTTGTTCCACAATTACTTTGTCCATGTACCTACAATAAGACAGTTAGGTATAAATTAAAAAGTATAAATTACAAGTTTTAAATATGGAATACAATAAAAAAAATCTTACATGCACCATAGTTGTAAAATTGAAATATTTAACATCTTGTCTCCCGCAACGGTCTCTAGTGCATCATTCAGATTGATGTACAATGAGACATGACAATGGAGGCCAAATACTCTAACTCCCACTCCAGCACTACCAGTCCTCTTTTCAATTTGTGTAATATTGTGAGCAACTTCCCCAAAGGTTCATCTTCTACTTTTGCCATGTCATCATCTTCACATATAACACGTTGACGCATGACCTGCTACTTTTCAGGATGGGTGGACTGAAATAAAGATTTTTGAAATGTATAAGATCAAAAAGTTTATAAATTGTAAGATTGAAATACTAAGAATATGATGTCATGATACCTTTTGTGGGCCAAAGTATGACATCATCAATGCTTTAGGCCAAGCTATAAATGTGCCTAAGGCCTCCCCAAAGAATTGGATTTCTGAAGTTGGCAAAGGCACTTGAGCATGGGGATCTCGAATTTCATCAATTGTCATGTGTGTGTATTGGGGGAGTATGATCTACAGTAGAGCATGAGCCTTTTGTGTTCACACTATGTTTGCTACTTAAGTTCCCACAAGGATTCATACCATCTATAGCAAGTCCTAGTCTTAAGTTTCTTGGCTCTACACCAAAGTTTGGAAATGTTTCATCAATCTTCTTCCATTGTGGAGAATCAGCTGGGTGTCGAAGAAGATTATCACACTTTCTTCCATCAACATGCCATTTCAGGTTCTTTGCATCTTCTTTAATGGAAAATGTTTCGTGTTTCGATCCGACCCAAGTTCATTCAGCAACCATCATTAGGAACAACCACCGCGTTTCCGAGGTATTGTCCGCTTTGGAGTATCGTGGAGCTCCGTCACAGTTTTTTCCTTAAAAGACGTATCGAAGGGTGGAGGGAGGTAGGAGTATTTAAAATGCGCTTGACCTCAACTCCTAAGTGATGTGGGACTTATTGGGTGTACCGGAACAAGACCCTCAATCGAGGGCAAGGGGAGTTGAAGGGGAGTTGTCGGTCCCCATAGTGGGTGCCAATGTTCTAATTCGAGCGTCTAGGAGGGTAGAGGGAGGTAGGAGTATTTAAACTGCGCTTGACCTTGACTCCTAAGCGATGTGGGACTTATTGGGTGTACTGGAACAAGCCCTCTAGTTGAGGGCAAAGGACTTATTGTTCCGATTTTGATCCAAGTTCGTCTAGCAGCCATCGTTAGGAATGACCACCGCGTTCTCGAGGTATTGTTTGCTTTGGAGCAGCGTGGAACTCCGTCACGATTTTGTCCTTAAAAGGCGTCTAGGAGGGAGGAAGGAGGTAGGTGTATTTAAACTATGCTTGACCTCGACTCCTAAGCGATGTGGGACTTATTGGGTGTACTAGAACAAAAAACAATCGTTTGAATCTAGGTATTATAGGCAAGTACCACCTCGCTTTAGAAGGTGGACCATCTTTGTCTTCCTCACGCCTTCCATCAATTTTCTTTTTAAACTGCAATAAACCACATGTTGAACACACCTTCAGCGAAGCAAAGTCGTCTTTGTATAAAGCAATATCATTAGGGCATGCATGTATCTTTTGATATTCCAAACCCATTGGACATAAAATTTTCTTTGCCTCGTAATTACGAATATGTAACATGTTATTTTTTGGAAGCATCTCCTTTAGCAACTCCAACAATTCTGTGAAACTTTTGTTGGTCCATTCATTCCTTGCTTTTAAACTGAACAATTTTAAAGTTGCGGACAGTCATGTAAAGTTAGCACATCATGGGTACAACTCTTCCTCTAAATCAGACTTAAGATAATCAAATAAATGAGCTTTTCCAAAATTTTCTTCCCCAACATCACGTACCATGTCTTCTAAATGATCATTCATCCATTGGTCTATATAATATGTTCCTCGTGATAACGTAGGCTTGTTTAATACTTCTCCATGCCAAGTTCAAAGTGTATAACTCCTCATTATTCTTAAGATGAATAGATGATCACACATTGTGCCCAAGTCGTGACGTATTTAATTAAGACAATGAACACAAGGACAAAAATATGTCCTATTAACAGAGATTGTGTGTTCTTGAGCAATTGCAAAAACTCAGAAACCCCTTTTTCATAATCTTCACTGATGTGACACTCATTCATCCAACTTCGATCCATACTATTTTCGTAAAGATCTCCACAATCTCAAACTTTTAATTCTCACTAGGTAAGGCCCTACCCATTCGAAAAAATTATTTCTCATAATTTCCTAACACGTATACGAAGAAGTCAAACATTATAAATTTGACAACATTTCAATAGTATTTTGCATTGGTCTCTAAAGTATACGAAATGAAAGAGATCAGTCATGATCACAATCAAGTATGCATCCAGAGAACAACACAAATTGCCTCAAGCGAAATGTTACCAATATATGCATAAACCTCAATATACTCATTATAACCAATTATGAAAAATATTTGTTTCAAACTGTCTGATCGAACAATTCAAGATTTAATACAAACAATTGAAAATTTAATCATTTGTATTAGATCTCAAATGGGAACTAAGGTTCGCTCAATATTGTGAACTAAAATTATAATAAATCTTCATATATAAAATAACAATGCAATAGTAATATTAAAAAATTAAAAAAATTTACAATTATTTTAACATGCAGAACATCTAATAATAAATATAAATTTTATTCCAAACTTATCAACTTTCATAAAATTTCAAATAAAAACAAACAAGCCAAAAAAAATCAACAAAATACATTAAAATTATTTTAACATGTAACCCATCTAATAACAAATCTAAATTTTATTCCAAATTTATCAAAAATCATAATTTTCAAATAAAAATATATATAAAAAAAAACACATACATGAACTAGAGGAAAATGAAAAACTAACCTCTTGTAGCAAAAACAAGGATGTAGATGGAGGAGGGTGGTCTACCGGCAAACAAAGGTTCACGGTGCAAAGGGGAAGAAATCATGCATTTATGTGAAATGAAGACCAAAACAAAATCCAATCGGTTCAAAATGCTTAAATTAGTGCACAAATCAAAATTCAACAAGTTTCATGGTGGAAACAGACCCGCGGAGGTCGCATTGGCCGACAAAACACGGAGGAGAGCTCATGGAGTAGAGGAACAATGGCTATTCGCGTTGCAAATCTGCAATACAATGCGGCGGGACGTCGGTTCTAAGACCAGCCGACGTTAAGTGACGTCGAATAAGTGAAAAAACCGATGTCGGGTGACGTCGGAACTGATACAGACCGACGTTATGTGACCTCAGGGATTATCTAGACAAACATCAAATTTGACACTTTATTTACAAAAATGTCACTGATCATTTTTTACGTCTGTTTTCTCTCTAACAAACTTTAACTGGGTGACATTATAAGCACTTTTGTGTTAGTGTGAATTCTAATCTACCTACTTGGATTTAATATATAAAATTCAAATTATTTTTTAAATGTAAATTTAAGTTTAGAATTATTTGCAACAATAATGAATTGAATTAGCTTAAAAATATAGCTTATACAAACATGGGTTGAGCAAGCATGACTAGACATAGGCATGATCTGTGTGCTGTAGGCTCGGGTCGATTTGGTTCGACTTAGGCTTGGGTTAACTTGGCTCAACTTTAACCTACAACTCATGTAAACTTAAGTTCAGTTCACTTGGCTTAGCTTGGGTTTAGGCCACATCACTTCAACCTCGCCAAGAGTTGACTTGAGTCAACCTGGGTCTAAATTAACTCGACTCGACTTGGGTCTGTGCAGACTCAACTTGATCTAGGTTCGTATGACTCAACTCGACATAGGCTTGGGTATACTCAACTCGACATAAGCTCAACCTAGGCATGCACCAACTAGGCTCGAACTTAGGCCTAGTCCCATCAACCTTCGCCCTTGAACGACTCAAATTGACCTTTGGTTTGAACTGACTCGTCTCGACCTATAATCTAGGTTGATTTACTCGACCTATAATCTGGGTTGATTTACTCGACCTATAATCTGGGTTGATTTACTCGACCTTCAGTTTAAGTAAGCCTAGGTCGACCCTTTGGTTCGAGGAGTTTAAGCTTGACCTTCACATGAACTGATTCATCATGATGCTTCAACCCGAGTTGACTTGCCTCAACCTTGACCCATTTGACTAAACTTTCATCTTGGACCGACTTAACTCAACCTATAGCGTGAACTGACTCGGCTCAACCTTTGACCCAACTAACTTGACTTGATTTAGTCATCGATTGTCTTAACTCAACCTAATTCTTAACTGCATCGACTCAACTTATATGCACCTTAATTTTAAATTTTCAAAATTATTCAAATCTAAATCTAATTCAAATCCAACTAAATTTAGATCTTATGAATTGGATTTCACAATTTAAATATTTTTTCCAAGGGTCGGAGACAGAAAAATGAGGCAAGAAGGTTCACTAAACGACATCGTTTTGCTCGTTCTGAACCGCTCGTAGGTTCTTTGATTCTCAAGCTCATGTTGTCAGCCTAGGTTGTTGAATTGAATCACTTTGAAACAGCGAAGCCGCGAAGCAGAATACTGCAAACTGGTAACAACTAGGTGAGTCATTGATCAAATATCATTATTGGTTACAGATGCACCATTTTCTGCTTGCTAGATTAACAACTAGGACTCCTCACTTTGGTGTTCTTTGTCACAATGTCATTCTTTTCTTCAATTCACGCACTTTATCTGTGTCAAACACAAATCATCACAAAGGTGGCACCTTTAATGCATTTAGCATCATCAATTCATGTGGGTTGTCCCCTGAAAAGGCACTGGAAATCTCCAAAAGGTTGAAATTGAAAAACCCAGATGGGGCAAATGCTGCAATTGATCTTCTCAGGAACCATGGGTTCTCAGAGAGCCAGCTATGTAGCCTTGTAAAGAAATTCCCTTCCGTGCTTTTGTCAAATTCAGACAAGATCCTTTTGCCAAAACTCAAGTTCTTTCGTTCTATTGGGTTTTCAGCCACTGACCTTCCCAAATTCCTCGTTATGAAACCTACATTTCTGAAATCAAGCTTGGAGAAAACCATTATCCCTTGTTATGGGGTAATCAGAAGTCTAGTTCGCAATGATAATGAAGCAGTTTCCACTTTAAAGCATGGGCTGTGGCACTGTAGCAGCAATGTGGTGAATAATTCACTTCCAAACATAGAGGCTTTGAGACAGCTTGGTCTGCCTCAAAGCTCCATTTCTCTCCTGGTAGCCAATTTTCCTAGTGTCACATTTATGAAGCATGCAAAGTTTGTTGAAGCTGTGGAGAAAGTGAGGGAACTGGGGTTTGATCCTTCGAAAACAAATTTTGTTATGGCACTAAAAGTTTTTGCAGATATGAGTGAAGCATCATGGAAATCGAAGTTCGAGGTTTTGGAGAAGTGTGGCTGGTCAAGTGATGTCTTTCTTTTAGCTTTCAAGAAGCATCCCCAGTTTATGGTCTCATCAGAACACAAGATTCTGAAAATAATGAGCTTTTTGATGAAGGATATGGGTTTGGCACCCAAAGAAATTGCTAGATGCCCTGCGCTTCTTAAATGCAACTTGGAGAAGACAGTTATCCCTAGATTTGCAGTGGTTAAAATTTTGAAGAGAAGGGGTTTGGTAAAGAGTGATTTGCAAATAAGTACCTTTATTAAGATCAGTGAGAAATTGTTTTTGAAGAAATATGTGACTCGATTTCAGAGTCATGAGCCATTAGTTTTGGCTGCATACAAAGGTCAGAAGTCAAATTGATCATCTGATTATACTTTAGGATTGGAACATTTTTGTTGGCTAGAAATTGCCTTTTAATTTTTTGTGACTTTCATTATATGTTATGCTACAGATTGTGGTTGTTCTGTTTTATTTGAATAGGCAGAGAACTTTAAATGAAGATTCATAAGATTGATGAATTGTTGTGCAGTTAACTTGTAAATGTCATCGGCAGATGGTAGCTAATTTTTTATTAAGGCCTGCAAAGGATGCAAAGGATGCAAAGGACCATGTGTGCATTTCCTTGTGAGTATTATGTCTCTAATCCTTATACCATTCTCCATCTCACAATTTATGATATAATATTAAGGACTAAATATGTTTTTAGTATCTGAACTTTGACGCAAAATTAGAATTTGTCTCCACTCGAAATTTTGATATATTTTAGTCTCAAAACTTTAAAAATGAATAGATACAGTCATTTTAACTCAATTTCTTTATATATTTTTTACATGTCAAATACATTTTCTAGCTGACATTGAAGCGGGAATATGTCAATCGGTGTAAACAACTTAAATGCTAGCATGAAACACGTTTGACATGTCAAAATTTTTTTACCGTAATTGAGTGAAAATGACTATAAATGACTATAGTCATTCATTTTTTAAGTTTGGGAACTAAGATTTATCAAAGTTTTACACTGGGACGAAGTCTAATTTTGTATCAAAGTTCAGGGACTAAAAGCTAATTTCGCGTCAAAGTTCAGGGACTAAAAACTAATGTTAATGATCTTCAAGTTTGACATACAACTTTATTAGTTGAAAATTTCCTTTCTTTGTTAACTTGTGTTGACAATAGCCCAATGTACTAACTGGATTTTAGCTTCTCAACATAGTAATCTACACAATAACAATCTTTATCGGTTGTTGGCTTGTTATCTGACAAATGGAATCAGTTTATTTGTAGCAAATGTGAGGGTCTCCAATTTGCATATGCTGCTAAAATTGAGAGTGTACCAAGTTAAACCTTGCTTCTCATATTGTGTAAGTTTTTTAGTTGGTTGGTGCAATTAAGTGATTGTATAGTATATACATGTAAGACAACTATTGTCATTTACTTGATGATAATATTACACTTTGAACTATTTATGAGACTAGATTATCCTTTAGAATCTGGGAGCACCAACATTGCAGCTGTTTTAATTCTGAAGTTTATTTGGAGAAATGTATGTTTTAACTAGCCTTATCAATCCTTGTTAGGGATGAAACTCAATAATTCAATAAAGTATTTGCTCTAGCTTTGGCACAGTTTTGCTACCATTATTTTTAATCTGCTGCACTTTGAGAAGCACTCTGATACTCCAAAGGGTAATTTGACTCTCCCAGATGAAGTAGTGATCCTTTGCAGTTGCTCAGAATGGTAATATTTGTTCTTGAAGTTTCATTTTTTGTACATGGAAACTTCATTGCAACCAGTTATAAATAAAGATTATTGTTTTCCATTTGTTAAATGACTTGTATATGTTTCAAGTTGATGTAAAATGAGCATGTTTTGATATTTTTCCTTTCCATTTTATCCCTTAAAATTTTCAAATTAATAGTTTTAGTTCTCGTAAAGTGAGCAAAATTGGTCTTGTTTATTGTAAAATATATTTTTTTATTTCAGTCCTCTAAAATTTGAAATTATTATTTTTGTCCCTAAAGTTCATTTTAAAGTAAATAAATAAAAAATATGTATGAAGTATTGCATGTTGACATTGTATAACACTAAAAAAAATTATAATTATATTTATGAAGGTTAAAATTTCAAATATTAATTATTAAAAACAGTGACAAATTAAATTTCTTACAATTAAAATAATTATCGATGTTATATATGTTAAAAAAATTCTGAGTTGGTACTTTTGCTAAAGAAAACAAAAGTTCCTGTTGTTGAAACGTAACAGAAAATTTACTTTTATTTTCTGACTTATCATATTTTGAAAATTAAAAAGTATTATAAAATATATAATATTTTTATTATTAAAAGTGATTAAATCAATAACTTATTAATACAATCTAATTTGACAAAGTAAATAATTAAATCTATTATAAATCATTCCATATGTTTTACCAATAGTTTACCTAACAAAATAATGTTAATATGATGGGTTCAAGTACAAAATTATCCTAATATATATATATCAAATCAATTTATTAAATCCAAAAGTTTAATAAGATAAAAATTATTGAAGATTCTCCTCATGATGTAAGTTGTAAGTACATTGTCCAATATATACACTATCTTGTGATCTTTATTTGGCTTGACAGACGAAGTCTTCTTAAGAAAAGATAAAAGAACAGTACAATTGAAAACATAATTGTATTGAGGAGATGTTTTCATCTCACTACTAGAAAGATCTTGTAAAGCTTGTGTATACATCAATGATATCTTGAAAGACATGCAACGCAACTAGAACTAGCTCATTTGGACACTTGTAAAAAAAGTTATGATCTAAACAATCACCAAATGTGTTGAAAAATCAACATTTTTTCGCTAGTGCCTTGCGGCATCAAGGCAATGCCGGGTGATCGAGGCGTGGTTCGGGACTGTCAAGGGATTAGAAAATAGATGATGGAATCATGCCCGCCCATGATCTTTAAAGAGATCTTAAATTAGCTTCAGATAGTGGAATAAGATTTTTTTTTTTAATTTTTGTAATGTTTTTGTTTGGGCTTTTATTGGACCTTTAGTTGTGTTGGGCTTTTTGGTGTTTTGGTCCATAGTATATAAGCTCTTATGAGATACATTTGTATTCAAATTTGAGTATTATGAAACAGAGAGTTTTTCTCTCAAGTCTCGAGGTTCTCCTTAGAACCATCAATCCTTATCTTGAATCTCCGATTCAAAATGGCGAATCTTCCTCACTTATCTTAGAACGTCCTCCAAGTGACATGATTTCCTATCGTTCCGCAAAACCCCCAATCGACGTCTTCCATTTTCTCCCATTTTTGTTCGAGACGAATTTTCACCTCCAAATCCGAGACGATCCTTCATCACTAGGCGGCAACGATAACAAAAAATTCTTCTTTAAGATGCATCAGGCAATAATAAATGTCATCGGGTGATACCAAAACTGGGAGTAGGTGCCTAGTGGTAGTTTGGATGCGCTGGGTGGTGTGCAACTGCTGAAAACTACCTAAAACACACATTTCTAAGCTAAGATTGAAAGATAAAAGGAATAAAGATGCTTAGGGAGTGCAATAAGCTTCAACATGAAGGTATAGAAATTGAGTTATCACCACCACAATTTTCATACACAAATTTTAATTTTTGTTTGGCAACAATAAATGCCGCTGGGCGATACCAAAACAGGGAGTAAACACATGGTGGCAGTTTGGATGCGCTGGGTGGTGTGTAGCTGCTGAAAACTACCTAAAACACACATATCTAAGCTAAGATTAAAAGATAAAAGAAACAAAGGTGCTAAGGGAGTGCAATAAGCTTCAATATGAAGGTATAGAAATTGAGTTATCACCACCATAATCTTCATACACAAATTTTAAATTTTGTTTTGCTCCTAAGTTTTAAAAATTTAGGGACTGTGCATTTAGGGCGGAGGAGAAGAAAATGGAGAAAATGTAGGAATGCCCAAAAGCTTAAGAAACGTGAATAGTCTGCTTAGGAGGAAGCAACATTAACACGAAATTATGCTTCTCTAAATCACCGACAATCATAACATTCTATTCAATCACAATGATTAGAAGTGGAAGGTGTAACCCTGATTGGAAGTGATTAGAAGAGGAAGTGGAAGGTGTGCCCTTGGTGTTAATTGAAAGTGGAGAAAAAATGAAGAAGATGATGAATTGTTGGGTGGAAAGGTGTTTGAGAGGATGAAAGTGGATGAATGATTGACAAAAATGGATGATTGAGAAGAGAGAGAAAGAGAGAGAGTGTGTGGAAGGGTAGAGAGGAAGAGGATAATGAAGGTGAATGAGGGTGATAATTGTTGGTATCGCGCAATGGAATGACTAAACAAGGGTAAAAAACCAAGAGGGAGGTGAATTGGATTTTTATAAGTCTTGACAGGTTTTAAAAATTTTCCTCAAAATTTAATTGATTAACTTAAAATAACAGTTACTTTAAAACCAAGTGTAGATAAATAAAGAGGTTAAGGGAAGAAGATGCACACTGATATTTATACTGGTTCAAATCAAAAGACTCCACGTCCAGTTGTTAATATCTTAAACAAAGAGATTAACTCAATCACTATAATAATCAGATTACAATAGATTATAAAAGAGTAAGGATTAGAAAACACCTCTCTTGAACAACCACAAGAGATGAACAAAAGCTCCCCCTGAATCACACAAAGGATGACCAGCTTTCCTAGCAACAGCACAACACTCAATCTTTTAAGAACTTTACTTAGAAAAAGTTATCACTCACTCACACTAGGCTTTTCAAAGCTATTTTTAAGAAACTCACAGAGTAACACTTTGCAGTCACAACACAAGAACTCTGAATCTTAAAAAGGTAGTTTGAAGTTTGGAAACTGAGTTCTATTTAAAGAGATTTTCGCAAGCTGAGTTAGAAATGAAGAGTTTAGCTGAAACTGCCAAGGATAATCAATTACCATTTAAGATAATCGATTATTCCAGTGATTTTCGAAAACAAAGTCTTATAGTGTTAATCGATTACCCAAAATGGTAATCGATTATCTCATGAACAAATTTGAACAAATATTTTTATAACTGCCAGTGGTAATCGATTACCAGAAATGGTAATCGATTATTTCAAGTCGTTTTTTCAAGAACCAAGTTATAACTGTCAGTGATAATCGATTACCATTCGTGGTAATCAATTATCTTAAGTGGGTTTTGAAAAATAGAATTTTTTGAGTTGGTAATCGATTATTATAAGTTGTTAATCGATTACCATACTGATTTTTGCGAAAAAAAGAGTTTCTCTCAAAGGAGTTGCGAGCTGGCTATTGTTCTAACAATTTTGCACCTAACTAGAAAAAGTTTAAGTCTATTATAATAAGAATCTTTAAACATAAACTATATTGTCTTCAATATCTTCAAGTGTTTTCTTCAGCATCTTTATCATCATCAAAATCTTTTAATCAATCTTTGTGCACTAATTGAAAATGGAGAAAAAATGAAGAAGATGATGAATTGTTGGGTGGAAAGGTGTTTGAGAGGATGAAAGTGGATGAGTGATTGACAAAAATGGATGATTGAGAAGAGAGAGAGAGAGTGGAAGCGTAGAGAGGAAGAGGATAATGAAGTTGAATAGGGGTGATAATGAAAGAGGTGGGATGGGGACGAGTTTCACTATTTCATACCCATTCCTAGAGAAAAACTTCATCCCCATCTTTATACCCAAACATAATGTGTATCAAATTTTTGTCATCTCCATCTCCACCAGATAACGAGTATATACTCGTACGAGTACCCATATCCACTTTCTTACTATTTCAATATTAATTAATTAATTTTATACAATAATAAAAAAATTACGGTATAAGAAACATAATATTATCAAATATTCAATATTAAAAAGAGGGTATTCTTGTTTCTTCAATATCAAATATTTAGAAAGAAATTATAATTGTATACATTTCAAATTAAAATATCAAATAAAATTTCACAAGAGGCAAAATATTTATTAAATTTGTAAACGTTAATGTTACATAATTGACAAAATTTAAAAATATTTTAAAAAATATATAAAAGGAAAAAAATATTTACTTCAATTTTTTTAAATTCTAATGAAATCTATTTTTTGTGCATTAATAAAAATTAGGGTTAAATATGTTTTGATCCCTTAACTTTCAGTGAAAATTGAAATTAGTCACTCTTTGAAACTTTGCCCCAATTTAGTCCCCTAACTTTAGAAATTGATGGATTTAATCATTTTAACCATACTTTGTTAAGTTTATTTGACGTTTCAAACGTGTTTTTCAGCTAACATTGAAGCGAAAATATGTCGAACAGTATAAACAACTCAAATGATATCATGAAACGTGTCTGAAACGTCAAAAAAACTTACAAATTTGGGTTAAAATGACTAAATTAATGTATTTTTAAAGTTAGGGGACTAAACTACTCTACAGTTTCGAAGATGGACTAATTCTAATTTTCATTCAAAAGTAAGGGACCAAAAACATATTTAATCTTAAAGATTATAATACATCACTTGATCAAAATCAGACAAAGAACAAAGATTAAACTAATAATAATTAAAATTTAACATAGATATTTTATCTTCTGAACTTCAATATCGTGGTGATAAAAAATATTCATGGCAATTACATTAAATAGTTATATTGTAGTAAATAAAATTTATTTATGTAATTATAGTGATAAAATTACAGGTATGATAATAAGTTAGAAAATAAAAATAATTACATAAAAAAATATCAAAACCATATTCTACACGATACAAATAAACAACAAATAAAAATATTGAAAAAAAAAACGATCAAATGGAAACAATTTAATAGACTGTTGAATGAAATCGCATAAAGAAAAACAAATGCATACTTAAGGGTATGATAAGATGAAAAAGAGATTTAAGAAAATTTTTCAAATATCAAGCTAGTTGAATGGTTGAGAGATAATAAAATTTGATAGTCTTAAAGAAGATAAATTTCAAATGGAACACAAATTAATAATAATAGAGTAAAGATGATAAGTTTTTTATGCTACTAAACACTTAAATTGATAGTGTTAAAGATTCTCATGTGAAAAGAAAATATACAATAAATAAAAATATTAAAAAAGAGTTGAAATATTTAAATGTGAGAAAATAAAATATATTTAATTGAAATACGTCATTGAAACATAATTGCACAAAAGTTGTGATAAGAGAAAAAATATCCTGAAAATATGAATGAATTTTATGACAAGTCGAAATAAAATATAAAAAATATAATGTATTGCTTGAAAGTTTTTTAAGAATTTCCATCGTGTTAGTGCGTTTGGTCACTTGACCCATGTTTATACGAGAAGAGAAAGAAGTAAGAGGTTTAGAATTATCCTTAACAAACATGTAAAAAATTATGACTTTATGACTTGATTATAAACTACTAACATAATCCTTAAAAGATAATAAACCGGAAATCAATTACAATACAACGTTCACATCAAATCATACCAAATAATACGTTACTAATTTTTATATATATATATATATATATATATATATATATATATATATATATATATATATATATATATATATATATATAAAAGATTGCTTAATAGATTATGAGTAGATATAACAATTTGATCTAGTTCGCCTTACGTGGTTTAGAAAAAAAAAACTCACAAAAATCTTCCATTAAAGAAATTCATATGGCCAAAATCCCGACAAAAATTCTCTGGACCAAGGTCACTTCATGAGTTTTTTCTTTTTAACATAAAATATATATTCTAGTTTTTTAAGATATTTTTTTCTTGAAAATCTAAAACAATTAGTATTAAATTTCTTTTCTTAAAACTTCAACTAAAGACTTTATCTACTTGGACATTGAGCATACCCTCTCTCCCTCTCTCTCCGCGAAGTAAACTTAGTTTCTAAATTTAAAGCACGAGAGAGTATGTATTTAACACCTAACTTGTTTTACTCACAAGCTACTTCTAAATTTTGGAGGTGTAGAAAATTTAAAGAGCTTGAGAGAAAATGGATAGTATGTTCCATATGTCCATTTTTATGTTACCTATGCTTGTGAGAAAAGTAAAGACTATGGATGGGTTGGAAAATGATTAAACCTTATATGATTTTCCAATTCTGCATCACATAACCTATCATCAAGGCGAAGGTCATTTTTCTTTAAAATACTAAAATAGTAAAAACCAATAGTTAGGGATTCACAAAATAAAATAAAAAAATGCCCTTAGTAATTTGTATCATATTATTCTCGAAAATAATATTAAACTAAAACACAAAAGTAATGGTTGGCGGTTATGTAACGATTCTGTTGGGCGTCTCAATCTAATAACTTGATCATGTTCATCCTTCTAGGGTTCCATAATTCCCCAAATTAATTTACGCGTTTCTGAATGAATCTCAAAACACGCAGTATAAGATCTCGATTCTTCATAGCTTGGATTCCTCCACTGCACAGCATCGTTCCACAGGGTACGGTGTTTTGATCCTTATTCCAAACACACAAATTTCACATCTCATGTTCTGTTGATTGGGACATTTAGATTGTGCTAGTTGTTTCATTCACAATATTTTGGAATCTTAAGAGGTTTTGAATTGGAGTGTAATGCTGTACTTTAAAAGGTCGATTTTGTTGGTGATTTATTTCTTTTAATTTTTTTAATCGCAAAATGTCAATTTAAAATGTCGAAGTTTTATTACTAAATGGTTTTTTTGTCCTTGAGATTCATTAATTTGTACATGTATTTATCTTCTTTCCATGGCTCGGAAATTTTGAGTGGGCGATTTTTGTTATTTATACATTTTTGAATTATCTGCTTTGCATACTTCACTGTTAACTTGTGTTCAGAAGACTAGCTTGATTCAGTTATTTGGAGTGGTAACTAATCAAGCATATTTTAGTTGTTTAGTGTTATTATCCTTAATAATTCCATTGTTTTCATGAACTGAGTTTATGATTGAAGCATATTAGAGTCTCATTTTCCTTCTAGCATCTCAAAATGAATAATGCATTCTATTGCAATGAGATTTTACTGGTTTTCATTCCTTTGCTTTCGTTGGTTGGAGAATTATTGATATTGTTGCTGATAGTTTTTGTTATTTATTTTCACAATGCTGAGAAGCTGCATTTGGAAAATGGAATATAGATTTTTTATCCTTTGGTGAAAATTTGTTATGTACAGACACAGTGAGGATCAAGGAGAAGATTGTTTTCAGGGCTTATTCTCTTTGATGTGCTTGGGTGGTTTCGTCCTGGGAATCACCTTGTTAACCAGGCTAAGAGATATGGTATTCTGTATTGTTTTCTATAGTGATGATACCTTATTCTGCTATTCTTTGCTTGCCATAACCTGTTTCTAAGAAAAATTAATCACTTAATTAGTCTTCAGATATATTTGTATCTTGTAAGTAGAAATTTTCTATCAGTTGAAGAGATAGAAAAGAAAAAAAAAAAACTTGTGGAATCTTGGGGAGACTATGTTTAAAAAACCTGTTCTCATTTGTCCTTTTTCATGAACACTGATAACTTTTGTGGAGCTTTTTGTGATCCTTAAGCTCCATGTTTTGATGTATCCTATGATGTTTATTTTTTCAATATCTTGTATTTGTTCATGTAATAGGTGACTGGAGGTGGAAAGAAGAAGAGCGTATAATATTTTGAAGAGTGTTGCAATGACTTCCGTTGAAAATATGACATTCAAATCATACCAGGACAGGGCTAATTTGTTTGTGAAGGAATATTTACTAGCAGACTCTCTGATTCCATATACTTCTGTTATCAGTGGCATGTTAGCTTGCAAGATGGTATTCACATTTGTAAAATGTTGTCATTCTAATTTCTTCAAGAATGTCTCGTAAGACACATTAAGGTTATCATGGTTTCACAATCTTTAATTATTTCCTTTCATGTTTTTCAGGTCTTCGATCTTACTCAGTTTCTTGGTTCTAATTACTTTAAGATCCATTCCAACTTCTCCAAAGTCCAACGTATTGAGTGGAATAACCGGTGACTGGATACTATTGAGTAGAAAAGCTCTTCTGCTTTGCTCAGTCAAACAAGATGTTAATAGAATTTTGTTCTTTGTGCAGTGCTGTATCAACTACACATGCCATTTTCATAACAACTATATCATTGTACTTGGTGTTTTGTTCAACTCTATTTCGGGACAACTCTTCTTCTGAACTTGTTACTGTTCGAAGGTCTACATTGACAACTTTTGCACTGGGGGTAAGAGCAATCTGAGTTAAACTATGGAGTCTATATTCTTATTCCTTCATATCTTTTGATGGGGCTGAGTAGTTATTTTCCTGTTAAAATGGAGTTCCACTGCATGTGATAGTAAAGAATTTCAAATGTTATAAATTCGCATGTTGGGAAAAAACCAAAAGAATCTCATCCTGAGATGTTAAAGAAGATTCATTCTAGAGCCGAGAAAATAATGCATGTTGCATCAGATCCTCAATCACCTATCCTTCCATTACCATACCATTCTGTCTTTTCCATAATCTGTTTTTGCGTCGCTCTTCTCATTTTCTTGGTCTATATATGCTTCTAATATTTCCTTTTCCAGATATTCATGATATTTTTTACTTGTAACGATTGAGATTGGCTTTTTGAATTGTTCTCTTCTTGGTTATCCTGATCCATTCAATAATCTCATTTTTTGATCTGCATCACTTTGTTTTATCTGGTGAAGTCTTTATTTACTATGTTTGATATTTATTGTAACAGGTTTCTGTTGGGTACTTCATTTCTGATCTAGGGACGATACTATGGTTTTTTCCTTCTCTTGGTGGATATGAGTATGTAAGGATAATATATTTTTGACGTGCAAAGTTTCATCCAACATGTCTCATAAAGTTGAACTATCTTATTCAATTTTAAGATATTTCACTTGATAGGAACCCTGCTGGAGATGATTATGGTCGGGGTTTAACCTGACTTCATATTAACATTGGTTCAGGTGATTCATCATCTGTTGTCTTTAGTAGCAGTAGCGTACTCAATGTTGAGTGGGGAAGGACAGCTTTACACGTTCATGGTCCTCATCTCTGAGACAACTACTCCAGGGATCAATTTGAGATGGTAAATTTTTCTCTGTTAGTTGAATTCTAGTAACTCATAATATTTTTCTGTATCTTTGTTAATGTTGTGGTGTCTGTGAAGGTATCTTGATGTAGCTGGAATGAAAAAATCTAAAGCTTATCTCATCAATGGGGTTGTAATATTCATTTCTTGGCTGGTGAGTCAGTAGTTTGTTTGAAATACATACATGTACGTATGTTCACACACATACACGTGGAAATATACTAAGTTTTTATACCGTCATCCAATCAAGCATTATCATATTTTCGAGGGTGAAATATGTTTTTAATTCCTAAAATTTAACATAGAGTTGAATTTGTTCCTGTCTCAAACTTTGATGCAGTTTTGTTCCTAAACTTTAAAAATGAGTAGATATAGTCCTTCCAACCTAGTTGCGTTAAATTTTTTTGATGTGTTAAACGCATTTTAGGATGTCTCTTGAGTTGTTTACACTGCTTTTACACGTTCCAACTCAAATGCCAGTTTGGAACACCGTTTAACAAGCCTAAACATGTTAATGCCATTAGGTTAAAAGTTTGAGGACAAAAATGTATCAAAGTTTGAAATAAGGACGAATTTGAATTTTAGATTCAAGTTTAAAAACTAAAAACATATTTAATCTAAGGTTGGTTGAATTCGTTTTCTTATCTTATGGGATTGCTTACCAAAATGGTCCATCTGTAGGTTGCTAGAATACTTCTGTTCATATACATGTTTTACCACGTGTACTTGCACTTTGATCAGGTAATAACTGTTCTCGCCCTGAATTTAAAATTTTTCTGCTGTGTTGTGTGCTTCATGGTAGCACATTTTGCCATTCAATTCTTGGCCTCTTAAAACTCAAAATATGCCTGCACATTATTGTTTACTTGCATTTGTGTCTTGTTTTTAACTTTTTAATTACAAAAGTACCAGCTTGTTTTCAATCTATATCATGTTTTCAAAGATTTGTTAGGAAGCAACAAATTGAAGAAAAAAAGTGCTTTCAATGTTACTTGTACAAATATCAGGAAAACAATTTTTGTCTTATTTTCTGGTAAAAACAATGTGGTTTGTAATGGTAAGCATCACAGGTTTGTGAAATTATTCAACAGGTTGAGCAGATGCACCCTTTTGGGCAGATACTAGTTGTTGTTGTGCCAGTGGTGCTATCTGTTATGAACTTGGTTTGGTTTGCAAAGATTATCAAAGGGTTGAGGAAGACATTGGCAAAGAGACAGTAAAATAATCTTGTTAGAGAAAATTTTTGAAGAAAATGTATAGGTTAACACTACCCATGTTGATATCAACCTCACATTGCTTCCCATGTGGATCTGAACTAATTGTATAAACTTTTCTGTTTTTTAATATTTATAAATATATAGACCAGAGTGAGTTACATGCAACATAGTTAAGTTTTATATTTTCCATTCATTTCTTATTCTTATTCATTTTATTTTTATTTAATGGTTCTAGATCTTTTTAATGACATTATTTGTACTTTGAAAATAATTTTTCAATTAATTAACATTACTTATGTCATAAATAGTCTAATATACACTTTTACGTGAGAAAATGCCACATTAATAGTCTTTTCCTTAAATTAAGAGTGTAAAAGAAAACTAATAATTAATATATTGAAATGTTCATATATTTCTTATAAGAATGTTTAATTCATTTATTTCTATAAAGACTAAAATTTATTTAAGATTAATATCCTAAAAACTTAAACTAACAATCCTAGTCAAGAATATTCATATAGCTACATATATTTGTATAAATCTGAAAATACTAGTAAGAACATGTATCTTCTTAATTTTATTTATTTGCCATTACCTATGAGCTCAGATCAAGTATAATCATTCACTTAAAAAATATTTACAATACCATAAAACTATATACATACTGCTTACAATAAATAAATATATATATATATATATATATATATATATATATATATATATATAATATATATAATAAAAAATATATAAAAATATATATATAAATTATATAAACATATAATCTCCATTTATCAATATTTCACTAAAGGAAACATCACTTGAACAAAGTGAAAATTTGTTGTTCTATTGAATATCTATTTTATTTTTGCTTTAGTGAAATCCCCCATTTAAGAAAAATGTAAATCAAAACAAAAACTTATGTAGAATTGTAAAACAGGTTTGATATGTCATAATATCAATAAAATATCTCTCAACCTTTCGATATAAATCGAACGTCATTATATACCTATTTTATATTTCATAACATCAATAACCTTTTTATAACTTCAATTGACTACTTAAAAAGCTCAAGTTCAAACTAAAGCAAACATTTTAATTCATTCTTAATTTTACCCACTTCTTTTTCATCAATTTCTTCTTCTAACAATACTCATTTCTCAATATTTTAAAAGTGAGTAAAAAAGAAAAAAAGAAGAGATGAATAGATCAAATCTTGTATTTAGTAAAATTAATTTAACTTGACAAATTTAGTTCCAAATCTGAAATTTATTAATGAAAATGACCTAAATGTGATTTGAATACAAAATTTTCAATTAAAGTAAAAGAAACTAAGTTTATAAAATAACTTGAGAAATAATATATATATATATATATATATATATATATATATATTATCACTCTATAATTTATATATATTTATTTAAATAAATTAATAAAAATAGTAATATATAAAGTATAATTGTTTTAAGTCAAATTATTGTCTTACGCCAATTGTAAGATGACAATGGATCGGTCAGACATGAATAGTGTCTACCGACCATCCAATCCACATAAGAAAAAATGATTGGTAACTCATTCCATTAACTATTGGTCACATGTTTAAAAAAAATGGCAAATTTTTTTAATTTTGTGGGTATCCACATATATGTATAGATACTCAAACCTGTTTCGTTAATGAAGGGGTACTAGTTTTCTTGCTTCCTTCATGTACTCATTTAAGATGTCCTTTTACTATTCATGGCAAATTTTATTGTGTATATCCACGAGTATGGATATTTTTTCCATTCTTGTCTAAAAGTTATCAGCCCAATGATTTAATAAAAAGTAAGTTAAAAAGGTATTATTTCATCATTTTCTTCATGTTCAATATTGTTTTCTTTGTTCTTTATGTACAGTGAATCCCAATTTTCTTTCTCTTACATCCTTTATGAATCCTAAATTAAAGTTTTTTTTTTCTACACTTCATCTTTAAATCCTTAAAATTTGTGAGATTATAAGTTTATGAATTTGTCATCTTTTCTTTTATTGTTATGGTTATTTTAAAATTTTAGGTAAAGAAATGGATCATTGAGTTTGAAAATGCATGATCAGGTTAAAAAATCACCTTAATTAGAGTTGTATTGAAAAACTATAAGTTGTTAGAAATATAAATCGAGTTTAAGAGATGACTATAAGTCTCAAGTCCCATTCATTCTTTATTTTACATCTTTCTCTTTTTTTTTCATTTTTCTCTTTTTATTCTATTATATTTTTTTCTTTGATTATGCCACCACACCTCGTGTCTTTTAGAATCTAATAACATCTCACAATAATTAAGGAGTTAGGGAACTTTTCTACGGGATCAAATTTTTAAACAAGATAAGTTTCTATTTACTCTAGAAATTCTTTCTTCTTTTATTTTTCTTATGATTTTGTTATCCATCTTTGTGGAGTCAGTTGAAAAAAGTGATCCTCTTAAATTGTTTTATCATACACTGAAAATTTGTTGTGATTAGATACTTTGCTTTAAGTCTAAGTTTTAAGTAGTTTCACTGCTTGGATTTTTGGAAATTTTCTTTGAAGTGAAGATAACATGGTCATAATATATTGAGTTTTGTTCAAGGTTGTATGTGGTTTGAACTTGTTTTATTGAGATGTGATTTGTATAGTTGTCTATAGTTGAATGGATTTTTGTAGTAAGTTGAATAGTTGAATGAATGAAACTTGTGTGTGTGTATGTATGTATAATGAGTTTCAATAACTATGGTTGGATCGAAAGAGTGAATGGATGATGTTTGGAAATGGCTTAGATTGATTATTTTAAATTGTTTAAAAGTTGTGTGAATAAAATGCTTTTGAAAAATTGTTTGATTTCGGTATTGAGGTTGATTTTTCTCATATTTTCATTCAAGCAAAATTAGAGCTAAAAGGATCTTGCTTTCAATCATATTTTCGATCAAGCGAAGGGTTTTTCATTCAAGCAAAAATAACACTTCAGCTGAATCCATTGATCTGTCCAATTTTCACTTAAGTGAGTACATTTTTGGTCAAACTAACCCATTTTCACTTATATTTGAATGTATATTATAAATGATGCATGAAGTGTTTTTTAACTTATGGTGACATCATAATTGAACAATTTTGGAATTGACTTGATGGATGCAACCCCAATTAATTTCCAAGTTTTAAGAGTTGTCATCTCTTATGATGTAATGTTGGCTTTTTAAGTTTTTTATATGCTTTTAGCCAACACTAATTCACAATTTTTTTGTAGTATGATCTGTCATGATGGTAAATAGAATTAACTAGTGTGAATTGTTAGGTTAAACAATATAGCTTAATTAATTATTTTTTACATCAAAGTAAGTTAATCTTACAAATCGTAACGTTATAGTATTTCGACATCAAATTCGTTAAACTAATATTTTAAAATTTAATTACTAAATTATTATAGGTTTGATATTATATATGTCTAATTTAGTCCCTCAACTTTACAAATGCATGAATTTAGTCTTTTTAACCAAATTTTGTTAAATTTATTTAATGTTTCAAACACGTTTCTCAGCTAACATTGAAGCGGAATGTGTCAAATAGTATAAACAACTCAAATGTTATCATTGAACGCGTTTGAAATGTCAAATAAACTTAACAAAATTTAGTTACAAGGACTAAATTCACACATATCTAAAGTTGGGGACTAAATTGGATAAAAGGTTCGAAAATTGACTAATTTTAATTTTCACTGAAAATTAAGGGACCAAAAACATATTTAACCAAAAAAAATTATCATTTATATCAACTGTATTGTATGGATCGGTCGGTTATCTTTCCAACTGTTCGTTTGACATTACTTTGAAGAAGATCTTTATCTATGTGATAAACAACTGCTCGGTAGCCAAGCGGATCCCTCATAATGCTAGCATTTGGACTACCCTCAAGTTTCCACCTTAGAGTCCTTTTACACAAATTATATGCAATGGTTAGCAATTGCTCGACAATCGAGCGGATCCCTCCTAGCAGTTGGACTACCCCCAGGATTCCACCCTAATGTCCTTTATACAAATTATGAGAGGCTTCATCCAGATAGTTATACCGAATGACATCAGAATGAATTAACAGTTATGAATTTGCGTAAACATGTCAGTAATCAAGATTAAAAAACAATTGGATCATTATTAGGCACCCTAATCACGAGCCCATGTATGAAACTATAAATTCAGGTTACATGTATGGTTGTTGGGACTTTTCTCTCATATTAATTACATTTATTTCTTCCATCAATCAAACCATTGTTGACTTTGATATGAAAGTTCATTTAGCAGGTACCCTCGATCGGTAGACAAATGGGAACACTGAACGGACGATTGAAATGAAGGTTTGAAAACTTGACAAATCGATTAAATGGACGTTCGACTCCACACTCAAAACATCAACTTATTAGTAAGCTTTTTTATTGTATAAGAATGAACATTCTAATTATAAATTGAGTAGTAAGAATTGTTTCAAACTATTCACTCTTATTTTTAGAATCAATATTTATGTTCCAATTTTAAGTTAGTTAATATGACAATGAATTGCCACATTCAAACTATTATCATTTAGACACACATAAAAGTTTTGTAGCCTTTCTGACTTTAGAAAAAGTTACATTTTGCAAAAGGGACATATGATATGGTAAGAAAAACATTGACTTGTTGTAAATTAATGGTCATCCATTGATTTGATATTGTTACTCATATGATTGATATGATTGATACTCATATGATTCATTACTCTTTATGTAAATATTTGTATTAACTATTTGATTTGTATCCTTTATGGGTTATATGTTGTATCTATAAGTAGGACTCTTTCTATCAGTAATAGGTATACAAAAAAGTTGCTCCTCATTCTCTCATTCTCTATTCTTCATTTTCTTCATTTCTCTATTATTAGCTTTATTTTACCACACGTTATCAATACGATGCTCCAACCAACTGAACGTTAGTGAAAGTATTTTTTTCTCTCTTATGTCAATGCTATGTGTGTCTCAATTTAGGCTCTTTCTAATCCTTTCTTCATTTACAATTTTATCTTAAATTCTATATTGTGATAAGAATTGTTTGACTTTATCAATTTTTATCTCTATCTTATTATTATTATTATTATTATTATTATTATTATTATGGTTATTATTATTATTATTATTATCATTATTATTTTATGTGCTAGTTCTAAACATGTGAAACGTTGCAAAATTTAAATTTGTGACCCTTGATATTACAAGGAAGAACTACTTATATTGGATATTAAATGTTGAAATACATTTAGATGCAATGAGTCTTGGTGATACCATTAAAGCAAGAAATAAAGCATTTGAGCAACTAATTTTCTCCTTCGACAACAATATTATGATAGAGATTTCACAAATATTTTGAATTTTTTTCACGCCTTCGTATCGCTGAACAACGCCTTTGTATCGCTGAACAAAACAATGAAACTTTTGATGAAAAATCATGAGATTCGCCCAACTGGTCCCGCTCCATTCCTAGAAGTGAATGCAACAATATTTTTTATTTATATTTTCATGGTCATAGCTGTGGCCTTGGTTGTTGTTGTGATAATGCTAGGGATCATGATTGTGGACATGGTCATAAAGAAAGTTTCAAAAAGAAAAAGGTTAAAATAATGGTAAGTAAGATAAAAGTATATGTTATCATTACGATGGTAAAGGCCATTTGAGTAGTACTACACCAAAGTATCTTAAAAAATAAGGAGAAGAACAGAAAAACACAATTTGCTTGTGAAGATGACGATTCTGATTATGGTTGTATGGATGCTACTCATCTTGATATTGTTATTTTCTTTGCTAAATTAAATGGAAATATTTATCACCTCATTCTATTAACTTAGAGACCAAGGCAAAATTCCTCTACATTAAAAGGAGGACACTTGACCACTAACCCTCTCCAATAGGAGAAGGACACATAGCAAGAGCATGTGTCTCACAAAAGAGAGCAACTTGGAGACCACTATAGCCAAGTGCCCACAAGCTTCTAGAATTTATCTCTTCATCTGTGCATAAGGTAAACCTTCTTCTAGAAGTTTTGCGCTCTAAGCTAGAGTTTTTACCCTAGATCCATGTGTCTCCGTAGGGCTCACCTCCTCTAAAATGAAAATCGTAGACTACAACCATAGGCCCAAAAGAAACCTTAGATTACTTGGCTTTTTACACAAGACCTGAAAGAAAACCCTATACTACTAGGTCTATAATACAAGACCCAAAATAAATCTACTCTACTAACAACTCACTGATGGCCCAAGATGATAAGAGCTTGGGCCCGCCTTCCATAGGTGAAGCCTACTATTCTTGAATGTGCTTGGCCATGGCTAGGGGTTATGACATCACAACCACGATAGCAAATGAATCCAATCATAGAAAAAAACATCATAGCAAATATCCATTACCATTTAACAATCGACGAACTCACAATCAAATCACCTTTTTTGGAAACCATTGAACTTCAGCTTTAATCCAGTTGTCAGCCACCACATGCTTTTGGGTAGACCTCTTGAATTTCATTGGGGCCGAATCGACCAAAATTCGGTTTGGGCAGACACAGCTAAATTCGGACGAGTTTCAAATGGGACAGACTTGGTCGAATTTTGGTCGGAGCTAAATCTATTAGCAGGTCTCATCATTTGACCCTAGCCGATTGGTCTTGACCTTTGGCCCTAGCTAGCCCGTCCCGATCTTCAACCCAAGTTGACCCTTCCTGACTTACAGATCGAGAGAGTTCGTCTCAAATTTCTATCCGAAACGACCCGTTTGGACTTTCGGCCTAAGCCGACCTATCTCGACCTTCAGCCTAAGCTGGCCCATATTGGCTTGTGGCACGAGACAACCCAACTCGATATATGACCCAGGTTGAATGTCTATTGTTTTTAAGAGTTAATGAAAGTCTTATAGTCGAGATTTTTTTGGCCCCATCAATTGGTAGCCCCGTAAAAGAGGTTTTTTACAAGGATTGGCCAAAGCTGGGCCATGGGCAATGGTAAAGTTGACCCCTCTAGTTGGGGAGTTATATCCAATCTGCACTTTAAAGAGTAACAAAACAGAGAAATTGCTCGATTTGTTGATCATATTTGCCCTGCTATGCAGGTGATAGGTGTAGTGATGCTGAGGTAAGCCACCAGGCATATTACATAGTCTGCAAAACTGGTAGATAAACGAAAAATAGGCATGCTGCAGAATCAAGATGGCAAATAACGTAAGTATATGGTGGGTTGGGGTGAACAAATAGTAACTCTGAAAGTTATGATTTTTTACTGATAAGAAAAGTCATGTTCAGGTTGTTAAAGCTGTGTAGAACGTCAATGAAAACTTTAACTTGAGTTCGATCATGCATGATTAAACCTATGATCTTTAAAAGAAAAATATGTTATAGAAAAACGCATATAAATTTAAAAGACACGAATCTGTAAAAGCAATATAAATTAAGCGACTTAATAGAAGGACGGTTTAAACTTTTCTTTAATTATTATAGATTATACAATAATTCATTAACTTTTACAATCTTTGCCAAAAACCTAAACCTACGATAAACAATGCGTGGTTGGTTACAGATACGATCCTTGTTCATATTGCTAGGTCTAAATTTATGTAGTTGTTGCTCCCATGAGATTGTACAGAATTAGAATCGACGGCATGATTATCTGCTGCATTTGGTGAAGAAAAATGCATCCTCTCTTGATTACCATGCATGGTTGGAATTAGTGCAGAACTAAAAGAGAATGTGAAATCAAGAAATTTCATTCTTCTACTATTTTCTTCATTTGAAGTATCACTATGTATGTATGCACATGATTCGGGTTCCTGCAAAATAGTAATTGATATTATTAGTATTGTCTCTAATTAAATTTCCATTTAGCTGTTTAGAAGTTTGATAATAAGCATAATATTAATTATTTCATTAAACTTATCATCTAACTAAATTGTGAAGGAATAAAAGTGTAAACTATGGAGGACTAATTAAGAAATCAAAATTACATGTCAATTATAAGCTTACATATAAGTATTATGTAAAGATATAATTTGAGAAAATGTTTTCATTTGCTAAAATAAACCATACTCAAATTGGTGCCGAGGTAAATTTCATTCTTATTCGTTATATTTTTTCCTAAATAAAAACTTTTGTATTTCATATGTTGTTGTTTTCTTCCTTTTAAATGGAACGAATCAAACAACTATGTAATTAGAACTGGGCTATGACTAGATTTAGCTTTGTATACTAAAGTTACAAATTTATTTATATAAACTTGACTCGTGAAAATATATCATTAATATCAATTATTATATACGTTACCATTTTGAAATTTAAAACTTCTATCACAGTTTTGACTTTAAAAATATGTTATTAATATGCTAAGATCTTGTATAAGTGTAAGTGTTAAGTTAAGGGGTTGGTAAAGAAATCTAGATTCAAATGATAACCTAAGTTATGTACACACAAGTAATCATTTAATGAACAGTAGATTGGTGGAAAGTGTTAGTGGCTCTAAATTTGAAATTAGTAGTCTTATGGAAACCATTAAATTTTGATGTAACTTTTTGTATTGTGTGATTGTTTACACTACTTTGAATTATTCACATATAAATTGAATTCTAATGTTTAATTTAAACATTATCCATTATTATGTTGTGATTCTACTAATGTGGTAAGTCAATAGTTTTCCTAGGATCTTTTACATACAAACACACCTATAAGTTTTTTTTCTTTCTTTTGAAATGTATATATTCAAAGTTTGTAATAATTACATATATACTTATGTCTAATTTTGGAGTGTTACAACTTTGAAGTATTTTCAACATTTTAGTGAAAAACATTGAAAATAAAAAGTAGCTTGATTTTTTTGATATATAAAATCAAGAAATAGAAGAGTGCTTCACAAATCAAACAGCCTTACGGTTTCTAAACAATGGTTCAATACTATGAAACTTTTGAATTTCTAAAAGTAAGGAAAGTGCTATATCAAATTAAATAGTAGGTAAAAACAGTACCTGGTTTAGATCATAATCTGTTTCACTGGTTTGTGAAAGTCCTTTATTTTCTGACGGGCGAATTTCTTGAGTCACAATTCCCATATCATATTTTGTTGCCCTAAATTTTGCTTCTTGTGATCTGAACAATAGAAAAACAATAATATGTAAAATAATTCACGATTACAGTGAGTGATGCAGCACCAATATACTATAAATCATAAATGTTTTTCATGCCTAATTCTTATCTCTTAACGATGAATACATGCAAAAGATTATAAAAGAACAAATAAGAAAAGGAAATACTTATATATAATATTAAAAAATAGATTTGTTATTATTTAACGTTAAAATAACGTAATCAAAGTTAAATATATTTTTTTTATCAGCAGAATATAGTATTGTTTGGAAACAACAGCTGAAACAATATTCAACCAATAGAGAGTTAGGACCTTCGCAGTTTCAAATAAAAATGAATACTTCAATCCAAATAATAAATATTCGTATTCAACAAAACAAATTACATATTAGTTTAAATTTTATATATATATATATATATATATATATATATATATATATATATATATATATATATATATATATATATATATAGATAGATAGATAGATAGATAGATAGATAAATAGATGTAGATGGAACTGTATATGATTTTTTTTCCTGATAGCTTTTTTCATGTTCATTGAATTATTTACTATGTTTGCAGTATTGTGAATATTACGAGATTAAAGGGTTTTCATTCATACACAAAAATAGTATATAACGTTATAAAAGAAAATTCATATTCTAAGGTTGGATCTACTTCAACATAAGAATTTATTTTCAATAGGGTTGAAATGGTTTGCATGAATTATTATTACCTTTGGGATGAACAATTGGAGCACATTGGAAGATCTTTATAATCTTCATTCCCTTCCATCTCCTGATGCATTGATGAGAGAATCGTATGTCCCTTAAGGTTCCTGTACATCTAAAACCCAAATTTCCTCTTGGAATAAAAAATATATATTTAACATTAAATTAGTTTCCTTCATATTTTACTAGAAGAAAATTGTATATCTATACACAAATATTATGTCTTTAGTTTCCGAAATTATTACAACCACATGCAATTAGGAGAACCAAAAGACAAAGAGAATTGGTATAGCCGCAATAATATTAAGGTTTTCATTTTGATACGTAAGTTAAATATATATAACATGTGTAGAATTAGGTTGAGATTCTTTAAGTGAAGGGTTAAATATAAAGATTATAAATAAAAACAATACGGAAAAGAGAAATGACCAAAAAGTAATCAAGTAAATTACTTAACAAAATTAATTATTGATAAAACAAATGAATGTTTTATATTAAATGTCACATTAATTAAAAATACGATCATTTCGTTCTCTATTATGTTTGGACTGAAATTAGTGGCATGTCTTAGAAATGCTTTTAGAACTTATGGATCATATAGAACATTTTTAAAAACACATTCAAAAGCTTCCAAAAGTCATTCTAGAGTCGATCAAAATCTATATCAACTTATTCCCCTTCTTTTCTTCTCATACTTTGTACTCAATTTGATTTAATCACATTATAACGCATGGTTATAAACGTCAATATAATATGCTAAAGCCTAGTAATAGTACACTGAAACTGGAGATAGGTGTAGTGTACAACCAATTTTCAAGCCTAATAAAGGAAAAAAAAAGTGTTTCCTTTTCTTTAAAGCTTACACAGATATTCGCTTTTGGCATCTCAAAAAGCAATCTAGCTATCCACAATGCAACAAAACTTGTTTTCACAGATTTTGCTAAAGACAGAAGAAGAGAGAAAGAGTTTCACGTCTTCAAAACTTATATTTATATATATAAATATATATTTGTTTTTTTTTTTCGTGTTGCATATGCACATGTACCTAACCCAGATAAATTATTGTTATTTTTACAAGCTACGCGTGCACAAAATACATTTTTTAACAGTAAAGCAAATTTTGTTCATTCTTTTGATACGAACAAGTCGTACATGTATAACCTAAAGGATAACTGATATGAATACAAATAAGATATTATTGATCATTTCGTTTTGTTCTGTACCACGTAATTGAAAGAAACAACATAAGTAACAAAAGAAAACAACTAAAGTAACTGCAAAAAGAAGTGAGGATAATAATGGGGTTTATATATGGCTCTTCATGAACTTTTGTCGTCAGCTGAAAAGCAATGGAATATAATCATGAACGTATAGTGCAATATATATCTACCTATTGTGACAAATCTTGCTTTCCACAAACCACAATGTTTTTTTTTTCTTTCCTTTTGTTGCTTCATCAATTATTGTTGGTACGAAAAAAAGAAATACCATAGAAATTAATTTTTGTCTCATCCTTAATTTGATTGGTTTTGAATAGAGACAAGAGATTAGGTATTTTTCCTTGTGAGGAAGAAGAATTAACCAAGAAAATTGCCTTATTAGGTAAAACATTGTTATATATATTCTTCAATTCTTGGGGTTCTGTAAGTTCTAACCCACCTCCTCATTCCCCAAACCACAAAATCAAAGGCTTAATCTCACTTGTAAAAGAAAAATAAATAAAGCTACTGACAGGTATTTTATGAAAATATATAACCATGTATAAGAATATTTACTGGACCACATGGGATAACTATATATACATATACCTGAAGATGGCTTTTAATGTGAGAGATTCTTAGTCCTTTCACATGCATCATCTGCAGAATGCTCTTTGGAGTTGCCTCTGCAAAACCCAATTTGCATGCTTAATCGTTAGCAGGAACTGGTTTAACTTGAAATATAGCAAAAAAAAAAAACAATCCCTTCTCTTTTTTTAGATACATATCGTCACACTCACAAGAGAAGGAAAAACAGAGATGAATCACTGCATAATATATATATATATATATATATATATATATATATATATATATATATAAATAAA
>Ga0209589_1000477_pt1 | contig 56373 bp, 27 predicted proteins | sample CowpeawhiteBW_FD_187525 | JGI IMG/M metagenome (GOLD analysis project Ga0209589, IMG submission 187525) | Root nodule microbial communities of legume samples collected from California USA - Cow pea white BW (SPAdes) (version 2) | ecosystem: Host-associated > Plants > Roots > Nodule | place: USA...
TATATATATATATATATATATATATATATATATATATATATATATATATATATATATATATATATGTGTGTGTGTGTGTTCCGTGTGTGTAGTGTGCATGCGGATGTCTGTGAGAGAAAGAGAGTGAGAAAGAGAAAAGGTTAAAGAATCTATAATGTAAGTAAGCAACTAAAAGCCAAATTATCAGATAATGAAGAAATAGGTTAATGTTTTGATTTGATTAGATGATAAATAATTTTTAACCAATTTATTTTTAATTATTTTCCTTTACTGATAACAATGTGTAAACTAATTAAATATTAGGTGAAATATAAGGGTATAAATGAAAAAGAAAATATTAATTACGTTGTGTTGAACTTTGTTGAATTTTGAACGCAATATTTATAAAAAAATAAACTTTTTTAAGAAATGTAATATTTAAAAATAAACGGAGGAAGTTGTTGTTATACAAACAATACATGACTCTTGATTAAATAGAAGTTTTGAATAAAACATGATTAAGACGGTAATTTAACTTCAACTAGCATTGATTTGGCATAAAATGGTGAATTTAAACACACTGATTTATTTGTTATCAAAAGAAAATGAAGTTTGACAGAAGCTATATATTGATTATCGTAAGATTTATAGTTTATTAAGTAGTGGATGGTTTTATTTTCTAGAAAATATATCATTGGTTTTTATTTATAGTTTATTCTTATAAATTTACAACTTATTTTTATATAATGTAGATAAAGATGTCTGTACTTGCTAATTTTAATTACTTTAGAACAATAGAAATCTCAATTGTCAATAATTGTACGATATTATATGTCAAGAGCAAATCTATAGAAATTTTTATGTACATAAATGCTCTTAATGCTTAAATTGGAAAGTATTTAACATGAGAGCAATTCTTTCGAACAAGTATTACATGTATTTCTATTTAAAAATGTTAACATTAATTTCATATTATATTTATGGACCATATTATATAATATGGCTACATCTTACTTTAGCAACGATCTGTACATACGTATTTCATTTTAATATAACATTCAAGTATTTATATATACATGTGTTTTTATTTACAAATTTTAACATTAATTTATATGAGACTATATTACACAATATGTTTATATTTTACTTTAACAACAACCCGTGTATACGAATTTTATTTTAATGTGTTATATCTACATGTGTTTCTATTTAAAAATTTTAATATCAATTTCAGGTTGTATAATATTTTGTACGAGACCATATTACACCATATATCTATATTATACTTATATCTACATGTGTTTATATCTAAAAATTTTAATATTAATTATAAATTGTATTTAATTTATACGGGATCATATCACATAATATATCTATATTTTATTATAACAATGACATGCGCATACCAATTATATTTAATTAAATCAATAATATATTTAAATATTAAAATTAATCATTATATATAATTAAATCAATATTAATAATCATTCAAATAATTGATTTATATATAATAACAATAAAAATTGTTTTAAAAATTACAAAATATAAAACAAAAAGAACGGGTCTCCTACTGATTTCTCTTTAGATCCCTGCTGTATAAAATTAAACTTCATATTCTTAATTATTTTTGACTGTTTAATATATCCAATAATTTCATGTAACGATGTTCAAATTTTATTATGATTTCATATAACTATGTCTACAAAAATTACAAAATATAAGACAAAAAGAACACGATCGGGTCTCCTACTAATTTCTCTTTACATCCCTACTATATCAAATTAAACTTCATATTCTTAACTATCTTAACTGTTTAATATATCCAATAATTTTATGTAATAATATTCAAATTTTATTATGATTTTATATAACTATGTTTAGAAAAATAAATACATTATAATTACTGCATTAAATTAATCTATCAAATAATATTTATTTTATTCTGTTCATATCATCTAAATTTATTATACAAATTAAATTTGTAAATATAGTAATTCCAATTACTATATATTACAACATCAATTACAAGAAATAAATATAATAACAATCCCTTTATTTAATATTTTCTTAATATTCACATTTCAATATTTTAACACAAAAAAAAACAATTTTATTAATTATTTAACTTCATTTTTATATTATCAATTCCTTTCATTTTAAAATTATTATATAAATAAACAATTTATACCAATATAATAATAATTAAATTAACTATCATAAAAAAAAAAACCACCACGACCCGTGCGTAAGCACGGGTCTCAAACTAGTTTTGTGTAGAAAATAATTTCACTAAGTCCACCATTATAATATGACCAACTATTATGCTGTGTATTACATGTCTTTTTAGAGCATATAGAAAGCATGAATAGTTCATATTTTTTCATGAGTTCATGAAATTTCTCCCACAAAACCATTAGTATCATACATTTTAAGGTACATAGTAGAAAAAAAAATTGATATTTTTGTTTACTTGGTTTCTCAATCTCTGGTTCTTTGATTTAGTTCAAGCTTCTAAACAGTGCAATATTAAGACCTGATATTTAATGGAGATTTTGACATGCCTATACAGTTTAGACATGGACACATGAATGCAAAATGGCATGCCAAGAGTCAAACACATGATCTTAGAAAAGAGGAACATGAACAACCGAATCAATACACAATTTTACACATGATATAACCTGCAAAGAAGAAGCATTACATTATATTACTATTTTACTAACAGGTATTTTACAAACACATAGAAACAAGTTTAATTAATTTCTTGATGGAAAATACACCTTAAGCACTTATACACACTCAAAAAAACAGCAATAATATTCAATTAACTAACAGTAAGCAAAAATTAGCAAATTTACAACATTTAACCAAGACACAGATAGATAAAAAGGAAGCAAAGATGAACTTCACTATACAATGCATATGTATAACATAGGAAAGAAACAGAAATATCCGAGTCCATTTACAGACAAGAAAAGGCACAAGAAACATGTCACTCAATGCTCTGATTTAACCCTCACATCTCCATTTGGCAGGGCACTTTGAGCTTGTGCCTGACGTTTCAATTCCTGCATGATGGAATAAGGCCAAGATTTATGTAATGAACAAAAATGCATAATTCTTGGTTCTATATAAATTTAGCAATATAAATAGTCTCTTCATGCTTCTAATTACTATAGTCCTATTAAATGTGTATTATTAAGTTCTTCCTAGACTAAATAAATCTCTCTCAGCTGTATTATCTGTTATTTTTTGCAATAACAACTATTAAAAAAAAAATAATAACAGTAAAGTTAAAATACAAAAAACAATTCATGGAAAGAAGATTAGTAAAGCTATGGAAAAGATAAAACATTTAACCTAGTTTATATGAAATTATCAGTTACAGAAAGAAGAGTAGTAAAGTTAAAATACAAAAATCAAGATATCCTAAGATCCTACAATGAACTTAGAGCACACCAATGACATAGCAGGTCATTTTAAATCTCTGTTCCTCAATGAAATAAAAAATCAAATAAGGAATACTTACAGCAGCTGCAGCAGCACGACTCTCTCTAAAAGTTTCAACCTCATCAGGAAAGTTCTGCTCCAATTCCTCCAAAAGATTTTTACGCAAACTCTGCCCAAACAGATATGCTAGGTTAGACTAAAGCTGTTTATTAAATGCATAGGGAGACAAAGCTGCAAACAGAAAGAAATTCATATGTAATGAAAATAAAGAATAAGAATAGACCTTTAAGGCATCAGTTTTTCCTTTGGTGATCTGATTCTTTGCAATACAGCTGTTTATAACATCTTTGGTAAATTCATCTGGATTCTTTCCATCATCAATTAGACTATAGCCAAAAATTAAACTCAGATAAGAAAAATAACAAAAGATAACTTATATTAGGTCAAAAGAAAACTATATGAGCATATACAAAGGTAAATCACTCACTTAACAACCTCCATGGGAACCTGAATGTTGCATTTCTCTGCCAATTTAACCATGTTGTCAAGCTCTACAACAAGGCCATTACTGGAATGTTTAAAGTAAAATATGATCAATTTTGAACACGAAGTAAAAGCAAAACAGAAAAAAAAAAAAAAAAAAAAAAAAAAAACATTACAGGAAAAGGATCAGAATAAAATACATGCGCTGGAGTAGAGGCATTTGAAAGGCAGCATTGAAGGTAGAAACTGTGAGGTAAAGCTGATGAATAAGGCCCAAGGTTTTCTGAATTGAGTTGCTGACCTGGCTCAACTTCTGCATAGAATCATCAGCTCCGGCTGCAGAAGCTGTCATATCATTAGTTTGAGAAACCAATGTCCCATTTCCACCACTTCCACCATTCCCCCCTAGAGCTGTGCTTTGTGATGAATCCATGTGTATTTTCCTATAAATAAAAAATTTATAAAAAAACTTCAATCCAAAATAAATAATATAGCATTTTTCTTAAAAGTAAGTCATATAGTGTTAATGCACAGATTTAAAAAACTAAAATCATGCATGAAGTTCTTCTAAGTATAAGACCATTGGCAAATCATACCATCATCAACAACATGAACGGTAGGAAAATGTTCTAGTAATGTTGGACATGATACACTAATGTTGGATATAATCTCCAATTAACAGGCACAAACTTTTCAAAATATCAAAACCCTCATCATCGGGAAAAACATGTTATATTCAGTTCACAGGCAACATAGAGTCATAGTTGCATCCCCTTGCAGTTTCATTTCTTTCTCTTAGAGTGGCAATTGCAACACAAACAAGCAATGTTGTTGAATAACCATTAATGGCGCAACCATAACACTATAACATGAAAATTTCTGACAAGATCAAAATAGGACATTTGTGAACCAAAGGAAAACCACTATAGCAGTAACATAGGTTGGACTGGCATGCTTATTGGGCATAATTTTCGCCTTCTGTCATTGATAACCTTGCTAACAAGAGAGAAGTATCGTACATTTGTAAAAAGAACAGGTACAAACAATTTCAAAATAAAGGAGAGAATCAAGTAAATCTCCATTAAATTATTCAAGAACAAATTTTCAAAGATAGAGGAATTCATCCCTGAATGACAACTCAAATTAAATTAAAATGATGAAACATACACACAAGGAAATAAGTTGGATTAACATGAACAAGAGTATAAATGAGATCTATGGATTCTCACTTACGTGAAGAAGACTTGACTTTGATGATGGCCAAAGCCAGACACGACACGACAAGTTCAGGAAGTGAAGAAAGCTTGAGAGAGAACTAGAGCTGTGAGACAAACAAAGTGAAACAGAGAGATGAAATTGAGTAATGAAGATATATTACAACTAAATACATACTTAAAGGCCCTCTTCACCCTTGAGAGTTTACTGTAAAGAAAAAGTATGAAAAATCAAATATTGGGGCCTAATGATAGCAGATAATTAGCAAGGCTGCAATTCCAAGAACATCTTATCATTCCTCTTATTTTGCAAACCCACATCTCTATAACTTTGGATTTTTTATGCATTTTTATATAAATATACCTAAAATATATGGACATGAATATATCTGCAATACTTGTGTTCTATCTAAAAAAATTATGATTTAACAACATGATTTTGGTGGGCACCAGTGATAGCTGATGGTGATAAACATTGGAAAGCCCACAATCCACCACATATATAACAGTTGAAATATATGACATATATGAATTCTTTATGCATAAAAAATAAATTCTACGCAAATAAAATTAAAATACATAGAAAAATTCACATAATCTTAACTCAAAGTTCAATGAAACGGAAAATCATCATATGTGACAAGAGGATGCAGAATGAGTGCAACAGTGACACCCTTGCAGCTCACAAAACTAACTGTGCAATTGGTTTAATATACTTTTTAATAACACTACATGAGAACTTTCGACCATTATTTCTCTAAATATAATATAGATTCCAAGCACTCCTACATGACAAAAATAATAATACAGTAACCTTCTACAAACAGAATTTCCAGAGAAGGTTGCTACATCCCTTGATAATATTATGAAGCATAATGGAATACAAATGCCAACATTATAAAATGAATCCTAATATATTGGAATAATATATTAAAATCAATCAGTCAATAAGTGTTAAAATTTGCATCAGATGAAAATTTCACAAACCCTTTTATCCAAACCACACTGTGATTTCAACAAATGACCAACCAAAACGGTGTGCAATGCAATAATCTCGATCTGGTTTAAAGCTAAGTATTAAAACTTACAAGTGACTATATGACGCCTACTCATACCAAATATTGAGTGTTCTTCGACTTACTTTTTCCTCCTCAACTTGTTCACTTCTCATAAAAAGCATCACAAGGTGGAAGCTTTAAAGTAACTTACTCCACCAACCCATGTGGGTGACCCAACACAGGCTAGGGAAGACTACAACAGGGTCAATTTGAAAACCCAGATCGCTCAATCCTTATGCTTAGCCTTCAAAATAATACCCACTTTGCCTAAACTCGAATTCTTCCATTCCATTTGAGTTTCCAACACAGACATGCCTAAGATCCTACTTCGTAACTTACATCGAAAGGTAGTTTGAAAAATTAAACCTCTCCAAGAAACAAGAAAGAAGAGCTTGTCTTTTTATTATATATACATGTATAGAAGGAAAAAAAAAAAAAAAAAAAAAAAAAGCATATGATACCTGAAGAGATGAAGGTGTGAAAGTTGCAGAATAAACTATGATGGGTCTACCTCTGAATGTGCCTAGCCCGTGTATGATTTGGATCAGATAATGGTAATTCAAAGAACAAACTTTAGATTCGGATACGTATAAATAAGAAGTCTAGGGCCTGACCCTGAATTCACAGTCCACAAAAAGCCCTCAGGATTTATTTTTATTTCTATGATGTCCAATTCATTATTTATCTATTTTATTTTGGATACCATATTTAAAAAAAATATTATAAAGCATATTTTATAAATCTTAAATTATAAATTATAAATTTATTTGACTTATTATTAAGTGTGATAAATGTTTATTTATATAAATGAATACTTTTAAATATATAAATTAGTGTAAGGTTACAAATTGTGTTAAATTAATATATTTTACTTAATAAAATACTTACTCTTTACAAGAATTAACAAATTGATTATAGTATAAGATTATATTTTGAGCTTTTTTTTAAATGAGAGATTTATTCATAAATTAATTAAGTGAGACCTTAAATGTGTATTTTATTTTTTATTGTTTCATAACTCATTTATGTATATCCCTATTTTATTAACGAAAAAACAGGTGCGGTTTGCAATTTTTTTTAATTTTCATAAAAATTTGAATGAAAATTAATAATATTTATTTTTAAAATATGTAATTAATTTTAAAGTAATTGTTAAATATAAAATTAAGAAAATAATATATGTACATGAAAATAAATTTTTAAAATAAAAGAAAAATTAAAATAACAATTAAAAATAAATTATTTATAAAATAATAATTAAAAATAAAATTGAATAAACACGAATAAAAAAGATCTCTTTATTTATTTTATGTATGTATAGTTATAAATATCATTTGACTAATTAATCATTGCGAGTTAAAATGTCTTAAAATTCGTCTTTCCACCTAGAAACAGTTTACACTACAGTGCACATATTATTATTTTAAGTAGTTTTGTAATATATCTCTTAAATAAAATTTCAATTTTAGGAATAAAAAATTATTAAAGAAAAAAAAAACTAAGACGTTTCTTAAATAGATTTTGTATAAGAAAAAACCTTATTCATAATGTACAAATACGATGTGTATTAGATATGACACGTATCCGATATGTCGATACATTTATTTTCAAAATAATAAGATACGATACGTAATAAATACGTGGTATATGAATATTGAAATAATTCTTAAAAATATAATAAATATATGATTGTTTTTGTGTGAATCAAAATTAAAACTATATATATTAAAGTTGTCAACATAAAAATATAAATTATTGTCATCATAGAAGTATTATTTAAAGAAAACTCTTAAATACCGATCAATTTTAGTAACCAAAAATATGTTTAGAGACCAATTTAGAAACTAATTATTTTGGTAGTCAAAACCTGACAGCTAATTTAATGACAAATTTAGAAACCAATTCATAATTAAAAATATTTTAATTATCAATTTAGAGACCAATATAATTTTTTTGAACTATTTTAGTTGTCAATTTGATCACTATATATGACTAATTATTTTTTGTCACTAAAATTGATCATTATTCAAAGATTGATTTACTTGTAGTGTACTACGACTTTATAAATTAGATACTTCATTGATAGAAAGTATCCTAAAGTATCGGACACAATACGTGTCAGATACGGATACGTGACCCAAGTTATCGGTGCATCATAACATGATATCATTAAGGATGGCAATGGGAAAGGGTGGGACGGGTTTTCCTATCTCATATTCATCTTCGTAGAAAAAAATTATCCACATCCTCATGAGAACCAAAACATTTATTAATTTTGCAAACTGCAAACAGTAATCAAACTTAGTTGATAAAATTAAAAAATATTAAAAAAATATATAAAAGAAAAACAAATATTTAAATTAAAATATATTTTAAATGTTTGTTTACTTCAATTTTTAAAATTCTAATTAATCTATTTTCTATACACTAATAAAAGTTATAATATCATTTGATCAAAATGACACAAAGAACAAATAATAAACATAATAATAAAATTGACACAGATCTTATATCTTTTGAACTCCAATATATGTTGGATAGTGATAAAAAAAAATATTCATGGCAATTATATTAAATTTTTATGTTGTAGTAAATAAAAGTTATTTATACAACTATAGTGAAAAAATTACAGTATGATTGATAATGAGTTAGAAAATAAAAAATAATTAAAAAAAATATATTGAAATAATATTTTACATGATGAAAATAAATAATAAATAAAAATATTAAAAAATTAGCAAATATGTGTCTTAGAAATAATTTGAGAAACCATTGAAATAAATCGCATAAAGAAAATCAAATGTATAATTAATGATATGATAAGATGAAGAATACTTTAGAAATTTAAGTAAACTTTTCAAATATCAACATATATACTCAATGGTTGAAAAATAACAAAAAATGTTTTAACGAAACAAAAGATTTCTTCAAATAAAACAAAAATTAATAATAATAAGTAAAGATTTTTTTTTATATATATTAACTTAAATTGGGAGTATTAAATATTCTCATGTGAAAGGAAAATATACAATAAATAAAAATATGAAAAAATAATAGAAATATTGAAATGTGAGGCATAAATTTTTTTTAATTGACATATATCATTTTAACATAATTACATAAATGTTATGATAATATATTGAAGATGTGATTAAGTTTTATGACAAACTAAATAATTAGAAGAAATAAAAAATATAAAGTATATATATATATATATAGTTACTTAATTAATTGTGAATATTTTAATAATTTAAACGGAGACGAAATATGGCGGGAACGGGTATCATGACGGGATATGTACATCTTAATACACATCCTCATATTTAATTAAAAAAGTCAGAAATTTCTTATACTCATACTTATATCCAATTAATGTGGGAATTCTCCGTTAAAACGGGACGGATTCCCAGTTAAGAAATAGTTTGATTATTAAATTCTAAATATGTATACAAATTTAAGGATTACAAACTATATTTTTAATTTAACTTCACATTCCTTCTTATTTTGTTTAATTTTAAAAATTTAGAAACTTAAAATATATATATATATATATATATATATATATATATATATAATAAAGAGTGTATTAAAAAATTAGAGAAAAACTGAATTTTCACACAAAAGTGTAAGAAAATACACATAAGATGCATATTTATTATGATACTGAAATAAGGGACAAATAAATCCCTTTTATATGTCCATTAATAAGTTATCTAACACTCTTTTGAATGTATTTTTTATTTCTAGTTTTTGTTATGACAATAAGAATAAAAAAATCATTAAGATTCTTTTGAAAACATTAAGAAAAATAATAACTTTTCTTGATTCAGTAAAATATTTATAACACTTTTAATATCCCAATTGTTTTTATTTTTCTAAGTTTTATAACCATATCAATAACCTATTATTCTAAACAGATATAAATAATGTTTTACATCCAATTTTTTTTGATAAATTGTTAAAATTAAAAAGAAATTAAACTTTAAGAAATTTTTATTATTTTCTAATCTTATCCTATTCTTATTTTTTATTATCTCTGGAATATAAAAATATTACACGATAAAAGGAAAACAAATAAACATGAAAGAGTAAACTAAAGTAACAAAGCTAAAACATTTTGTTTAAAAAATAAAATTCACAATTTCAATTAAACTTCAATGCCTTCTTAAAAAATAAATAATTTTTTTCTAACAAATAAAATAAACAAATAAAAAAAAAAATCTTTTCAAACACACAATACTCTCTATCAGAGAGTGGAACATCGTCCTAAGAGGGTAGACTCCCCAATTATGGTGAAATAAAATATCTTCATAGGGTAGAACCGATTGCAAACATATATTCAAAAATAATAAAAATATTTCTTAAACAACGAAATGAAAATACTCATCACACCTCAAAATAACACTCATCTTAAGTTTAAAACACATACAAATAACAAAATAAAATTTTAGCTTCCCAAATTTAGTAAGTAAATATCTTTCAATATTTGTCTGTATCACATTTTTTCATGAGACTTAACATTCACTCAATCATTTAATATATTTATTTATAAATTTTATTTTATTATCATCCTTACGATCCTAGAAATATGTGATGTTTCTAATAATTAAAAAATAGCACATATATTTTCCTACTTTTGTATTTCTATCTCTTAAAAAATGTTTTAAATAAAAATAACAATAAACTATTATATATTAAATAAATTTTTTAAAATAAATCCTTTTAAAATAATTAATTATCACTTCATTTATTTATTTTTCATTATTTTATAATTTTACATGGTCTTACATTTACTATTCTTTATTTTTACATCTTACTAAATGCAAATATAAACTATATATATATATATAATATAAAGGAAAAATAATTAATTTTGCAAACTTTAAAAGTTAAACTTAAATACAATAAAAACATTTTAAAATTTACTTTGAAAATAAAAAAGGAACCGAAATAATGAAGCTGTATTTGTTCATATCTTAAACAGCAGGGGATCCTGAACCGGCAAATGTTGGGTTGATACAAAGGCATATACAAAAAACTGTGTTTGTGGCACTCCTTTTCCTTCCCTCTAACTTTCAGGTAACAAAAGAAATCTTCTTTTTCTTGGTTGTTTCGTTCTAATTTTCTTCTAATTTGGATTTAGATGGTATGTTATAATTCTCTCTATATTGTCATCTTCTTTGAGTTCTTCCTCTTCCTATTAGATCTCACTTCATTACACTCTTTCCCCTTTAAATCTTGAGGCTATTAATACCCTTTAATTTGCATGTTCTGCTTGTTGTGAAAACTGTTGATAATATAACAATCATGTTCTGTTAGTGCTTTTTTTTTTTTTTTTACAATTTGTTGTTCAGGGTTCCGAAAGAATATAGATGGGTCTGGCTCTGGGTTGTCTTCAAGTGGAGCAATCTACGGTGGCCATCAAAGAGATTTTTGGCAAATATGATGATGTGCTTCAACCTGGTTTCCACTGTGTACCATGGTTCTTTGGCACTCAAATAGCTGGTTACCTTTCTTTGCGTGTGCAACAGCTAGATGTTCGCTGCGAAACAAAAACAAAGGTTTCTTCTTGATTACCAGATTTTATAGCCAACACAATTGACTTGATTAGCTTTAGGGGGTGTTTGGTCTTCCAATTTAATGGAAATGCACCTGCAATGTAAAGGGTTTTTAAAATGTCGTTTAATCATACATCATCATACGTCTAGGAAGTTTGTTCAATTTTATAATAAATAAAACTTAGATGCTGTATTATAGATTTTGTTGTTACTGTTCTTTAATCAAATTTGAAGTTCTACCTCAATAATTTACACAATAAAATATTCTGTTAAATATCAATGTGTGTTATCAAAGTAAAATTCCAATTAGAGAACAATATTCATGAAACTACATCTAAATTGTCTCCTTTCATAATAAGTGCTTTAGAAGATTGATTGTATAAGTCTAAGGAATCTTGATCTTGTAACGTTCCTATAAGTTACTTTTGCTTATTTTGAATAGAAGTTATTAATAAGTTATAAATGAGAAACTCTTATGTAATACTTGCTCAATTGAATAGTTTAACTAAGTACCTTTATTTTTTCATCATTTTCTCTGCTTATCTGAACTTATTACATACCAGGACAATGTTTTTGTCACTGTTGTTGCGTCTATTCAATATCGAGCGCTGGCAGAGAAGGCAGATGATGCTTTTTACAAGCTTAGCAATACCAGGGAACAGATCCAGGCCTATGTCTTTGACGGTGTCCATTTTGTATCTTAGTAAACTCCTTGATAAAAGTTAGGTTTATTGCAGAAAACTGACAAATCCGTTATGCTATTTCAGTCATTCGGGCATGTGTTCCTAAGATGGATCTAGATGCCTCATTTGAGCAGAAGAAAGAAATTGCAAGAGCTGTTGAGGAAGAACTTGAAAAGGTGATTAGTTTTTTGGGTGTGTATGTTAAGGAGTGAGGACTAGGAAGTTATCATGCATTGGTTTTTAACTTGCCATATGCATATGAAGGCTATGTCTGCCTACGGATATGAGATAGTCCAGACTCTTATTGTGGATATTGAACCAGACGAGCGTGTGAAGAGAGCCATGAACGAGATAAATGCTGGTATGATTATGTGTTTGTTTAGTATGTTTTTGGCCGAACTCAAATTACTATTTTTTTTTATACATGCAATTAGAAGGAACATTCATTTACAGGAAATTAGTGTCATTGACCTGGTTAGGTAAAACAAAATTTATAGTTTTGGAATAAAAGTGTATCAGTATCAATGTTCTCTCAAATTCACCAGCTTTATTGCATTAGACAAACATCATTAGCTTATGTCTTGTTTAGAATAAATTCTTTGAAGTTGACATTTTCTTTACCCTGTGCCATAATAGCTGCAAGATTGAGGGTTGCTGCAAATGAGAAAGCTGAAGCAGAGAAGATTCTGCAGATTAAAAAGGCTGAAGGAGAGGCAGAATCAAAGTATTTAGCAGGGCTTGGAATAGCTCGGCAGCGTCAAGCCATAGTAGATGGTCTGAGGGACAGTGTCCTAGCCTTCTCAGAAAATGTCCCTGGGACATCATCTAAGGATGTAATGGACATGGTTTTGGTGACCCAATACTTTGACACGTTGAAGGAGATTGGTGCGTCCTCAAAATCCAATTCTGTTTTTGTTCCACACGGACCAGGTGCTGTAAGAGATATTGCTTCACAGTTCAGAGATGGTCTTCTACAAGGAAGTATGACTCGGTCTTGAGGCCACAAATATCACATTACTAGAACTATAGGAACCTTCTCTCTTTCAAACTCTATCCATATATACATTTTAATTTTGTCTGTGACTGTTAAGTCTGAACTAGTACTGTGCGTTTTAATAAGCCTTTCCACATCCACTGTCTTGAGTTGTGAATAGTCAAACATTGCACTGTGTTTTTTCCCTTTGATATTAAAATAAACCCGCTTAGCTTATGGCTTGTGCTTTTGTTTGCCCCACTGAAGACTCAGATTATGTTTACCAGGATGTTGCCTTAGATTCAATTTGAGGATGTCTGGTTAATATTTTCAGCCAAAGAAATGATCATTCCAATAAGACAGACTTGTTAAAAGAGCCATGACTGGTGGTAATGGTTGAACAGCTTTCGTAGAATTATAGATTAGTCCCTCAAATTATTGTACTAAACAGCACAACAATAGTAATTAGTTAGTTAAATGTAGTATTTGTTTCTTGATTATTTGGTCTTTTCAATGTATCACAATTTTCCACTTAATTCCTTTAACTGTCTTGATTTTTCTTTGTAGTCCCTCTAAAACAAGGAATCAAGCAGAATAAAAAATTATATTTTGAAAGCAAATAGAAAAAATTGAGTAGAACAAACGATATATTTTTAGAAGAAAAGAAAGATTTCAAAAAATTAGTTAAGCTTAGAGTAAAAATGTCACTAAAGTTATTTGTCAAAACACTTACTTTGTTTCGGATGATCACTAACTTGTAAAGGACCCATTTATTAAGTTCAATCCGTACCCGTAATAAGACAATATCAAGTCATTCGGTCAATGAAAAAATTACACTGTAAAAATTTTAATTAATTAATAAATTATAAAATTCAATAAAAACTCAATTAAAAATATTTAATTTATAAGAAACTACAAAAACTTAACATGTATAAAAATTAATGAATGACTAAGATCCTAAGAGGATCGATTATACATCTCGACACCCAGCACACCTATACCAACTGTTAGATATCACCCCTCAACTTCACCTGCTATATATAAGGAGTTTTTTACCTTCGAATGTGTTATCTTTCGTGAGTCTTTATACGCTCATTAGACACATGAAATAATATTAAAAGTTAACATGTTACAAACATTACAAAATAATATTCTTTCAATAAATTCAAATTTAAATTATAGCAAATACTTTATTTTTACATTTAAAGAATAAAAATAGAAACAATCGTGTATTGAAACAATCTATTGAGATACAATATAGTAATCCAGATTATATTGACTTTACCTTTGGCTTAATTAAATTTTGTTGAATTAGCTTTGCTAAATGAAAATAAAAATACTTTTAACAAACAAAAATTAACAAAAAATCAATTAAAAATATCAAATTTACGGAATTTTTAAAGTTTGGTTATTAAGTCTTTAGAGAAAGAAATAGCCAATCAATGAATTGGTTGTTTAAAGAGTGTAATTAGAATTTAGATTCTGAGTTTTGACTAAGTTTTCAAATCAAAATAGGTGTCTATCTGTGCTTTCAGATCAAATCCGGACAGAAAATTACTACCATCACACAACTCCACCAGATGAGAGGCACTCTTACTCGTTTTAGTACAACTTACCCTATGCGCCTTCGGCCGGCCCCCCTTTAAAAAAGGTTGAAGAAAATCAAACTTTAGAACTCTAAAATTTACTTAATCCTTGTCTAAATCAGTTACTCATTCGTGTCGTTTTGATATGCATTTTAAAACATACATAAAAAATCTGGATGATTTAAAATATAAAACCAAGAAACTAAATATTACCAAACACGCACCAGCCATCTAATCAAACCTTTGATGTACACCCCAAACTATATTGAAATTAATCACCTTCCATGCCGAAAAAACTTACGCAAAGGTGCCACTAAATCAATAAAATTCGAGTGGATCTGTTAAGTACAAATTGAAGTTTTGTTTGTGCTTATTGATTGTACACTCGAGCATACCAATATATTAAGAAATTGATATAGCTCCAAAATGAAGGACCAAAGGTTCATCGGGAAAGCGAAACCCTACAATTACTTATTATCTTCACAACAAGTGAAGCCCAAATCTAAGGTTTCAAGGCCACAGCAAGACCAACCTTAGCACTCTTTCCGATGGCCCCAGTATCCACCTCCCCAACAAGAGAGAAACGAGTTTTTGGACTCCAGTCATGCTGAATCAGAGCGCTTGCCAGACCATAGTTGTTCACCCGAGCTTTCAAGTGTGTTAACGGGTCCAGAGCATGTTGTGTACCAATGGTGAGTGAATTCTCATTGCTGGAAAAGTTATGTGAAAGCTCCGCGCCAACGGCAGTGTTAGTCAACGGGCTTACAATGTGGTAATACGAGGCATTAAGGGTATCACCTTTATCATTTCTACATTAAGAAAAAGGAACAGATAAATCATGAGATCAATTCAAGATGAATAACGATATATACATACCCTCTCTAAAATTGGTTGTCTTGGGATTAGATCCTTACAGAGTTAGAGATGCAATGAGGTCAGCATGTGTAATATTCAGTCCAGCATTGTATTTAGTAAAGTTGCCGGACGCAGTATCAAATGAAAGATCTGTCCCCACAGCGACCAAATTATTTCCAACAACACCAGAGAAGTTAACAATGGGATTTGCTGTCAAACCAATGCTGGTGCTGATTCCAGCATACTCGTGCAGGTACTGGAGTTCCACCTATTAAACAATAGATAATTCAGCAAATGTCATTTTTCCGTATAACAGTAAAGAAAACAGAGCAAAGGAAATACTCTGTAAGATAGAGCAAAGGAAATACTCCGCAAGATAGAGCAAAGGAAAATGCTTCTTACCTTGCCAGATTTCTGATCTGGAAAAATAAAGCTAAAAATTGCCTTGACTCCAGGTGCGGGTTCATCTACAGTTATGGTTGTACGTAGCTGAAAGTATTCAATCAGATGAGAAATGTATCAAGTGTCTCTAACAAGCTACTCATCAGATTTTTTAGCATGACACTGGGTGTCCAATAGTCAATTCAATTATAAAGTGATGAAGTACAGTAACACAAATACTCAAATAACAAATCTGCAAACCAGTAACACAATAAATAAAGCGAATAACAAGTTATAAATCACAAGATAAGAGATAAAGGCAAAACTATTGTCCACCTACAATTAAAGAACCATTTTATTACAGCCGACAGGTCTGAAAGAAATGGCTAGTGTTCTAATTCAAATTTATTTCACCAATAAATTTCAACTTACACTGGAGTTAGTGTCCACTTTGATATCAGATGTGATGTTTTTGTTCTTCAGCTTAGTGCTGATATCGGCCAAATATAACTCACCCTTCCTGACTCCAGTTGAAGTAATTTCCTGAACACATAAAGCCAGCAAAATCATCAGTGCAACGAGACCTAAGCTATTACAACAAAGTATTAAATCCAGATTTCAAGCTAACAATACATAATGTTAGATGAAAAAGATTCTACTAGTTTCTTGAATCACTTTCAAATTACTGCCAATTACAAAATAATCAGACAGAACAACAAGCAAGACTTCTAACTCTAACAAGACAAGGTTCCAATGAAAATGTACAAAAAGCAATGAAACTTAAAGAATAACCAATATACAAAAAAGAAAACAATACGTCCATCAAGTTTAAACAATAACATCACTACAAAGACAAATAATTATTACCACTCCAGTAGAAGTTTGAGTGGTGATGGTGAACTTGTGGTCATTCTGATAATCCTTGAAGAGAAGATCTGAGTAGCAATCGTCAGTATAAATGAGATATTCACGCAGATTAGTGCATGAAAATGAAAAAAAAAAAAGGAGAGAGAAAAATGAAAACTGAATTCACTGAATGATTCGAAAGGAAAAACCAGTTACCCCGAGCTCTCTTGCCGATGTCAGTGTAGAGACCTGGACCTTTCACCATGATTTTTGCGAGAAAAATGAAGAGTGAAGAAGAGGATAAAATGTGGGAAGTCTCGGAAGATCAAGAAAACGAAACCCTAATATTGTGAGGGAGAGAATGAAGGAGAACCGTTGGATGGGAAGATGAAACGGTGAGCGTTGATTTATAAGAAGAGGAAGAGTTGCCTCGAGAATCGGGACAAGAGTTGAGCTGGGAGCATATTCGTGATTCTTTTTTCTGGTGTCATTTCGTGAGTTGTTCAGCTGTACTACGTGTAAACTACAGAAACAAACATGCATCTTTCTTTCTACCGATTTTTACTCTTTTATCAAAAGGAAATATTTACTATTGAATAATACCTATTTAAAAGTAAAAATTTGAAAAATGTATATAACTTTTACTAAATTAATATTTCATGGTTATCAATTTTATTAATGACTAATGTTATCAAAACATTTTTTAATAAATTAAATAAAGTCTATTTTGGTTTAATTATTAGTTCTTAATTGACAAAATTTAAAGTTAAACACAATTTAAGATTCAATTTCAATTTAGTAATTTCTTCTTGAATATAAATGGGTCCCAAATTCTCCATAGATAAGCTCAAAATTAAATTCGTTAGCTCATGATTGAAACTTGATAATGCATTCCAATTATTTTCCTTTTAAATCTTCATACATGAAAAAGTAAATTACTTTTACTATCATCGTAAAACTTTAAGAGATTTACATGTGAACACGAAAAATTTATCTAACTAAAAATTTCATATACTTCAACTTTTTATTATACTAGAATATATATTACAAGGAAATTGTGTATTGTCAACCTACATAATTGGGTAAGAGCAAAAATTAGTAATTTAAGTTTATCGATGATTAAAAGTACATTAATAAATCGATTGTCGATAAATTTTATTGATGAGTTTTGTAATAAGTTAGTAATTATTGATGATCACAAATCTATCGGTAATTATTGACGGATTATAATTTCAATAAATTCTAGGGTTAAATATGTTTTTTGTCTTTCAAATTTTAGTAAAAATTGGAATTAGTTTCTCTTTAAAATCTTTAACTAGTTTAGTCCCTTAACTTTGTAAATGCGTTAATTTAGTCCTTCTAACCAAATTTTATTAAGTTTATTTGACGTTTCAAAGTTTCAAACACATTTCATTATATTATTTTAATTTGTTTACATTGTTTGACACATGTTCACTTCAATGTCAGTTGAAAAACGCTTTTGAAACGTCAAATAAACTTAAAAAAATTTGGTTTAAAGCATTAAATTCACACATTTATAAAGATGAAAGACTAAGTTTTCCAATAGTGACTAATTCTAATTTTCAATGTTGAAGGACCAATAACATATTTAACCATAAATGTTATCAATAAAAGTTGTGATTGAGTTTTTCTTCTTCTTCCTCCTCTTCTTTCGTTTCTTGCTCATCTTTTTCTTATTCTTCCTCCTCTTTACCTCGTTGTGCCTCCACCATCTCATCAATCGCGTCACTTCCAGCTCATTCTCCTTCTTCTCCTCCTCCTATTTCTCTCCCTCTTTCACCTTTGTTGACTTTGGCGGTCACAGTCGCATCGAGCTTTTATTGTCATCGTCGTCGCACTTCCACTGCTACCACCAGCTTTGATTTCCTCCTCCTCCACCACTTCTTCTTTCTCTTCATCCTTTTATTCTTTTCTTCTTCTTCATACCCATTTTTCCTTAATATATAAAAAATCTCATCAGACTTGGTAGAAAATTGATCGTTTAATATAATATTATTATTTGTTTTATATTTTTAATCGATACATAAAAACATGAAAGTGATATCCATTTTTAAATTTATAGTTTTTCTTCTATAAATATAGAGTTTTCTTCTTTGTAAATTTTAGAGTTAAACCATAAATTAAATTCTAAATCAAGTTAAACTATGACAATGTTAAACTATGATAATGTTTATAATTTAGTTTAGATTGTGATATGAATAGTCATATATATATATATATATATATATATATATATATATATATAATCAATTTGAATTATTTTTAAAATAGAAAATCTCAACTATTTTTTTATTGGAATTCTAGATATCGATAATTCTATATCGTGATGAATTAAAATAAATACTATATCAATGTAGCGTAATATCAATTATTTATAATATTTTAATTTTGATTTCTTAAATATATATGATAAATAAATAAATTTTTATTTTTATGTAAAATATGTTTTAAAAGAAATAAAGATGTTCTAAAAATAAATAAATAAAAAATATTAAACAAATAACATTCTTCCTTGTTTTATTATATGTTTATTGAATTTCAAATTTCAAATTTCTTCCTCCTTTCTTATTTGTAAGTCTAATTTTTCTCTTTCTTCCCTGAAATCACATCTTCAATCAATTATCTTCTATCAATTTGATATTGTTAATTGTATTTCCTATTTTATTAACCATATATTATTTATTTATTATGAATTTTGTGGTAAGGACACCCAATTTTAGATGATGTTAAAATACAACTTTTCATTTATTTTCTCCTCTTGAACATCAAATTTTGTAAATGATACCAATATTTTTTATTTTTTTTATATTTTCATTTGTACCTATCTCCTTGTTCATAAAATCTAAAACAAATATTGTTTTTCATGTGAACTTTAAATATTTATACATTGTTTGCATTTTTTTACACAATGTTTGTTTTCAAATGACAACATATATCTTTTCTATTTCAGTTGAAGAATACTTAACAAATTTTTATTAATCTCAAGAACATGTAAGAAATAAAAAATTAATTTGACACTTGAATGAATATTAATTGTAATTGTTCATGTACCTTTCACAATAAGTTGTTCTCCATTTTTAGTTCATGCTTTAAAAATATTATATTTGTTGAACTCTTTGAAATGTTATCAATCATGAGCCATGTAGTATGTACAACTACTATATATAATCTAACTTTTTGGTAGATTCGTTGTTGTAACACATGGTGTTGAAAGAAGTAGTTTATTTTCTGATTAGTCCTCTACAATGTTGACATCTTCTTGAAGATGTTGAGATTCACGTATCTTTCCTACATGTCCCAATGGTTTACATTTGTGGCATTTTGCATATGGTTCCACCAACACTTTTGTTGGTGATTAATTTTCTTACAATAAAGACAAGATAAAAAAAAAAACCCGTGTGTTGTTGTTTTAATCATATTTGCTTCATTTGTAGTTCTTGACGTCAAAAGAACTTCCATTGGTATAAAGTAAAATATCTTCAATCACATGATCTTCTTCCATTAATATCTACTGCAAAGACATGTATCTCTTGAAATATCATTTGTGTTCTTTTAAGGAACAATAAACAATGCAATCATTTTTCACAACTTCTCATAAATCTAATATCTCTAGATAAATTTGTCTTCTTACAACTTATAGATCATAACTTTTGTCATCAAAGAATAACGATTTATGATTTTTTTTTTCTTTAATTCCACGAATTGTGTAAGAAGAATAATTCTTGAGATACTTTTAGAATTTAAGTTTTGAAAATATGAAAAATATACTATACAAAACAACTTGTCATTTAATTTTATTCATGCACTTTATACACGAAGCAAATGGTAAAATATCAAATATTACAATTTTTTGTTTTTTATTTTTTAAATCTAAATATTATTTTTTAATTTCTTAAAAGTTCATTTAAATAAAAGATGGCAAACAAACATTTTCAACAATTCTTAATTATAAAACTTAAATAAACAATTTGTTAAGTAAATTTTGTAGGCTTATCTCAACATTGCACCTAAATAAAGTCATCTGCTGTGGACAAAACAAGTCTATTTTTGTTTCATTTGTTTCTCTTTCCTCACACTTTCAACAAATACCCCATATATTAAAGGGAAAGGCTATGTTGTTATAGTTATCTCTTACAAATTTGCTTGTGTCAAATGATAATCACAAATATTAAAAGGGATAGTGTTTTAAGTGAGTCAAACAAGCAATTATTATCAGACTTACTTGAAACAATTGTTTAAAAAGAGGTTACTTTACGTATATGTATTGAAACAATAATTGTAGTATCTTATTTTTAAGATTATTTAAAAGCAAATAACACAAGATTACTAGCTCAAATGCTCTTTATGAAGGTTTAACTTTTCTTTTTCAAACCATTTGAATAATAAGTTCTTAGCTGATTTATTGGTGGACGTGCCAATTTTCAAATATTCCTTCTAGTGATGACAATGACACCATATGTATCCCTTATATTTACACAAGAAAATACTTAAATTCGAAAGAAAAGTTTAAATTTAATCGATAACTAGAAGCTAACCAAACAATATACCAAGTTAACGCCAAGTAAAATGTATTGCATTATGTATATTATATGCTAAAATTAAATTAAAAAAACACATACTTTATACCTTGGCAAAGTTACAAGAATACTATATAAAGAAAATAGATTAAAACGAAGTAACATAATTTATATCCATGCAAAATAGCATAGAACTTTAAATTTCATTCCATTCCATTCCAAACACTTATGATCTTTGTTTATGAATCTCGAATAATATATATAGATGGATAGTTAGTGACCAATAGTAATTCTCACTCTTGCTCTGTTCATTTCCAAACAACGAAGCTAAGAGGTTAAGAGGAGTATGTTTCTACACGAATAGGAGCAAAGCAATTGTATATTGTAATCATGGTCATGAGCTATCTAGATGTAGATGGACCATAACACCCAAAACAAACTCTTTTATAATTTTGTATTTATAATTAATTTTTTTTAAACTTAAAAATTAATTAATTCTTATTATTTTTTAAAAAATAATAACAAAATTTATAAAATAAAAATAATTAACCATTATATTAACTAAATTATAACTATTTTATAAATTAAAAGTATTAATATCTAAAATAATTGTTATTATAATAAACAAATATAATTAATTTTTTAATTAGAGTCCAAATTCGATCTTTAATATCCGCTAGTTATTATTATTAACTTTAAATTAATTTCTAAAATCTAATTTAAATTGAATAATAATAAGTAATTAAAATTTTAATAAACAATTTAATTTAACTTTTAATTTATAAAATATCACTAGTTAATATAATAATTTTCTAAATATTTAACAATATTTTATGATTTTTTTAATTACATATTATTAAAAGTTTCAAATCAGGTTTCTGAAATTTGAAAATACACTGTTTAAACCATATGGTAAAGATAAAATATGGTGCTTATCAAAGGTGAAATCTTCAATAATTAAAATATATATATATATATATATATATATATATATATATATATGAAAGTTTAAAACTAGTATCGAGTGGGGTGTTAAAAAGTGAAAGTTTAAAAGATAATGTAAAAACTTAAACCTTGTATATACAAAGGATGAAGAGTGAACGGTAATAATAAAATATTGAAAACTAAGAAATATAATTTTTTTAAATTATAAATCAATTCTTAAATGATATAAGAGAAAAGTAGGGGTATTCATATGGATCGGATTTATTTTTAATGATCTAATTCATATTTATTTCATATATATATAAATAATTAAATCAGATTTTTAATCTAAATTCATTTTTTAGTAAAACTAGTTTGAATATTTTAAAATTTATATCTAAATATTTGGATCAAGATTTAAATTCTATCCAAATATTTGGATTAAGTTCAAAATCCAGAATCATTTTTTATAAAAGAAATTTAAATTAAATTTTTTAAAATTTGTCTTTTTAAAGTTGATATGATACAATTTGGATAGAGTTATCAATTTGGCCCAACTCACAAGGTTAGATCTTGGCCCATGTGGGTCTTGACCCATAGGACAAAAAAACCCTTCATTAAAGAAGCCTACAAAGGCCAAAAACCACACAAAAACCCTGTGGGTCAAGACCCGCTAATGGGCTTTCTTCTTAAACATGAAAAATATATATATTTTTTTAAAAAAATTATTAAACTTTCTGTCATCCAGGTCGTCAGGTCGAGCCAAGCCAACCTGTATAGATCGTCGGGCTGGAGTGGTCTGTCTGACTCGTTGTGTCTGCTTGACCTAACACGTTCGACTTGTCGGGCCTGTTAGAGTCGCCGACCCTGGACAGTCTATACAGGGTCGTTGGGCTGGCCTAGCCCGTTTTGGTCTTCGGGCTCGTTGGACCCGTTCGGGTCATCAGACTCACTCGACTTATTTGGGTTGTTGGGTCCTCCCAGCCCGTTTGTGTCTTTGGGCCTACCCGAGCCGTTCAGGTCGTTGGGCCCAACCGACTCATCCAAGTCGTCAGGCCTGCCCAACCCGTCTGATCATCGGGCTCACCCGACCCTTCAAGGTCTTCAAACCTTCCTGGTTCGTACAGGTTTTTGGGCACGACCCATCCGAGTTTGAAAATTATCCTAGTCCATCTCAACCTTTAGCTTGACCTAACTAAAAATTTAAATTAAAAATTTAGATTAAGTTTTTTGGACTATCCATATTTGAAAATCTTGATTTAGAGAATGAATATCCGATCCATAAAATATATAAAATGTAAATTAAATTAAAATCCATATCAATTAAAATAGATTTTAAATAAATTAAATTTTTAATAAAATGAAATTTGAATGTGTAAGTCCCAGTTTTAATTTTCTGCCCTAATGTTTAAGGGTTGGCCTTAATCTGTTGGGCCTAAAGGGTGACCCATAGGGTGCTAAGGCCCTAAAGCTACTAAGGTTCCCTTTCAGCCCCACTTTTGCAAATCTGCCCTAACACGCTCATTCACAGAAACATAGCCGTCTTCCTCCGCTGCCCAAAAGAGCTCTGCTAAGGTTTACGCCATCTCGATCAAACAAAGCTCAACTTCGTTTCTATATCCCACGTAAGTATTCCTTAGCTAACGCTGATCTTTCTCCAGTTGCGTTTCTATTATTCCAATTAGGATTTCATAGTAACCTTGCTCTGGTTCCGTTCCATCGTGTTTCCAGTTTTGGGTTTGCCCGTAGGATTGTGGTGCTCACGGTTGCATATCAAAGTTTCTGCTAGCCTTCCATGTAAGGGAAGCTAGAACCCTTTCTGTTTCATATGCTTGTCTATTGTCTGGTTGGTGTTTCGTGATTCTTGAACTAGTATGCTACTGTGAATGCAGGGAAGGGTTGGTAATATTGAATATGCGTAAAATACAACTGATGCAGGTGCGAATAATGGCGAAGTCTGATAATCTCGCCCAAGCGAGCTTGTCTCGCCTAGGCGAGACTAGCAAAGGTTTTGCCCAGGATTCCTACGCGAGGGGTCGCTTAAGCGAAGAGTCCCCGTTTTGAGCGAGATGCATTCTCGCTTAAGCGAGGAAGGCTCGCCTAAGCGAGACCCCGCAGGGAGCCACTGTTCCCACTCCTCGAATTCTCGCCTGAGCGAGGGAAACCTCTCGCCTGAGCGAGTATCCTCAGATTGAGCGAGAGTTAGGCGAGGATGCACCCTGTACTGTTTTCTTCTATGTTAATTGGGTGAATATCACATGTATGACTGGGTTATTGTGCTAAAGTATGTTCTGAATGTTTATGCATAAGGGATGTGGTTCATGAGTTATGAATTGAGTGATTTTGTATGCATGAGATGGTAACGTTGAGATTTATGAGTTTTACATGATGTGAGTATGATATATGTATGAGATGATTCATGGAATTGAAATGATGAGTTTGGTATGAGTTCGACATGAGACACGAAAGGATTGGTATAAATGTGGCATGATAATGATATAAGACGGAGTTCCATATTCATGATTCGAGAATAGTGAGTTTGTATGGTTTGGCTGGGAATACGAAAGAGGTTAATTATGAGAAACTGTATGTGATGCATATGTATATATGTGTATACGCATGCTGAATCCGTTTGATTGATTAAGAATGTTGGTCCGTGTCAGTGCGTAATTCCTTGGGATCTCTAGGTGAGATTCTCAAGGTCGTGCTTCAGTGCCCCATCTGTATAACTAGGTAAGGATTCAAGGTAAGGTTGCATCCTGACACTCTAAGGAGTCAGTTAGTCTCACCTACAGTGGACTGACTCTTGTGGTGAGAGTAGCAGGAGGCTTGAAATTCATTAAGGGCTAACCTTGTGGTGAGGGAAAATTGATTCATTGTAACACTTGTAACACATAGCTCGGGGGTGAGCAGAGGTATCCACCACAAGTGCAAGCATCTGCTGAATCTGACCAAGTTATACGTATCCGATGAGTCGAGTCGAGTCTTAGTGTATTATTTGGAAGGTTGTAACATGCTTCTGTGACGTATGTATAATGGACTGTGAATATGTATCTGATTTCTTTAATGAAATGGTTTTTGGCTCTAGCTTACCCTTTGCTTGTTTGATTGTCTTGTGTGTGGTACTTCTCTTTGCGATGATCATCAAATTATTGATGTGAGCAGAAACGAGAGGTTCTCGCGGTCAACAGGGGAATGGTGACTCCGCTGCATAGCCCGCTTGGGCTGGATCCTGATCCATGATCTTTCTTGTAGGGCCACGACCCATGTAACATCTGTCCCTTACATTTCAAGTTGATTTTTGTAGAATATTTTGTAACTGTTTCTTTTGACATCGTTACGCGTTTTGGTTGGTTGTATGAAGTTACTTTTAAACTTCGGGACTGCGCTAAGATATTATTCTAGTGTGACGCTTCTTTTAATTACGCTATTAATTAAACAGGACGTTACAGAATGAATTGGACCAGAACAAAAGTAGATCAAATAAAAAAATTAATTTTTTTCCAAAAAAATAAATTGTTGAGAAAAATGGACACATAGAACCTAATTGAGTTTTTATCTTCGGATAAAAGAAGACCAGCAACCAACGGTGTGTTATAAACACGACAAAATATAATCTTCTCTCGCTTTGACAATATGCAGAATTATATTATTTTTTTAAATTTGAAGTATTAAATTAAAAAATTGGCATTATTCTTAAGCTGATCGATTTATATAAAAATTAAGAAAAATAAAATAAAATAAAATATAGTATTTTGTATATAAAATTTATTAGAATAATTAAAAATAATTTAAGAAAACTTTTATTAAAAATATAAAATAATAAAATAATAATTTTAATTCATAAAATAATTAAATTTAAATTAATAATCATTTAAAAAATAAATTAAAAATATACTTATAGTGTTTTTTTTTTATATTTTGTATAAGTATATAAGTATAAATAGATTCACTTTTATATTTAGTTAGTTAACTACGTATGTAACTATATCCGTTAAAACTCGTGTTTTGAATCAGAAAGAAAAGACCGTAAATAACAAAAGCAATTAGAACTAATTGAAATAATAATGGAGATGATCGGTGATGTATTTGTTTCCTTTGCTCAGAAATGAAGAAAAGAAATTGATCTCACCCATCCCAAGAGGAAAAAATTATTGAAAGAACACGTGAGATAGTATTGTGTAATAATTCTTAAATTCGAAAAAACATTTCTGTCCACACCTCCAATTTGGTGCAATCCAACAAACACAGACACAGTTGCTTAATTCATCACCTTCTGCAATCTCTTCTTCTTCATTCCCATTTCCTTGCAAAAGGAACCACCCTACCATGAGCATCTCCACCACGCTTTCCTTTGACCCTCTCTTCAGCTTCAATCACTGTGTCAACAGAGAAAGAGAACCCTCCATTCACAGTTCTAAGCCAAAGCTATTCTCTCTTACTTCCTCCTCCACTCTCACCCTCTTCAACTCCAGCAACAACAACTGTAGCTATAACTTCGCCTCTTGGAAACCCCACAAGTTCCACACTCCAAAGTTTGAAGCTTTTGCTACAAACACTGATACCCTCGAGTCCCTTCAGTCTTCTGATGTCTTGTTCGATCAGACGTTCCCCATCAACAGAACTGAACTGGTCTCTCTTTTGTCCTCCCACTTTTGTTGAAGGGGTGTTGTATATGTAAAGAGAGTTTGTGGAATACCCAGACGAGTTTTATTTGGATCAGCTTGATTGTTGTTGATATGTTGATTTTTTGGGATTGTCAGGATTTTTGTTTTTTGTTTTTGCTTGTTCAATCAAACATAGTGGTAGTACTGTAAAACTATCAAATAGTTTCCTACTTGTATTTGCAAGGAAAAAAAAGAGAATCACCCGTACAGAAAAGGCCTTTTCCTTTTTCATTTGTCATTAATAGACGTAGTGTGGTGTTTGGCATTGATAGGATTTTTGTGTTGATTGATTGTAACGGAATCTGCAGGTGGAGGGAAAGATCTTTGTAAGATTGGATCATGGGAAGGATTTGGGAAATTGGGAGCTTACAGTGGGTTGCAATCTAACAGGGAAATGGATTCTTCATTGGGGAGTTTCTCGTGTGGATGATGTTGGAAGGTACGGCATGTCAAATAAGGTGTTTGAATTATATTTAATTTTTATTTTGAGATGTGGGGTGATTGTGCTTTGTATTTTGCATCATGGTAAGAGCTAAGTCTTAATGCTAATGACTCGATGAAGATATATGATCATGGTGTAACCTTAATTCTGCAGTGAGTGGGATCAACCTCCGCGGGATATGATACCACCTGGATCTGTTCCTATTAAGGTAGACCATGGCTTCATGTCCTCTCATGATCTCTCGTATGGTCCTTGTTTATTATGGCCATGCAGAAAGTTTGAGTGTGATTTAAAAATTTCAGGACTATGCAATAGAAACACCTATGCTGAAATCATTGTCGTCTGCTGAAGGAGATGCTTTACATGAAGTCAAGATCGATCTTAAACCCAACAATGATATTTCAGCGATTAATTTTGTTCTCAAGGTTTGTATTTTTGCTGCTAGCAGTTGGAGATGTTGGTTCTTAATGTTGAATATGTGGTTGACCTAAAGAACCTTTTTACAGAACTACCCTACCCACTTTCAGTACTAATTCTTTCTTTCCAATTTTGGTGCTCTTGTTAATGCATTGCAGGATGAGGAAACTGGTGCATGGTATCAACACAAAGGAAGAGATTTCAAGGTTCCTCTGGTTAATTACCTTAAGGAGGATGCTAATATAATTGGACCCAAAAAAGGTTTTAGTTTGTGGCCAGGTATTTTGAAATAGTATATATATTGTGATTGCTTTTAAAGTGTGTTATATAAATCGTAATTCTATGATACATTGTTGCCCATAGTTCCAACTGGTTCCTATTTGTGTAATGTTGCCTTCAACCTCTAGAAATGAGGAAATTTTTCTTAAGGTGGTTATATATATATAATGGACAATAGAGTGTACAGCCATTAAAAATGTTGCACCAAAGAAAATAGAAAATCTTTGCCATTTGGTACGTTTTTCAATTTTGTATTCCACAATAATGTAGGGGAAAATAAGAATATTTTGTTTTTTTGTCTGAAGAATGAAACTTGGTTAGATCCTAACATCACGTTGTATCTAATATTTGTACTGACAAAATTGGCAATAATGAGGCAGTTATCTAGTTAATTTTGAAATGATCATAATTTGAGCTTATAATGTGTTCGGGATGCTCTTTCTCTTTTCATTTTAATTTTTTAATCCTTTTAGCCGTGTCTTCACACAATTATTTTGGCAAGCTTGAACTGAGATACATTTCACGGTTTTTTCTCTCCTAGGGGCCTTGGGGCAGATATCTAACATTCTCCTCAAGTCAGATGCAACGCATGACAAGGTTCAAGATGGCGACACTGGATCCAGAAATACACAAGTGGAAAATAGTCAACTAGAAGGTTTCTATGTAGAGCTGCCTATTACCAAGGAAATTATTGTCGATAACTCTATCACTGTCTCCATTACGAAGTGCTCTGAAACGGCTAAGAATAATTTATATCTAGAAACAGATATACCTGGAGATATTCTCCTTCATTGGGGGGTTTGTAGGGATGATTTGAGGTGGTGGGAAATTCCACCTGCCCCTCATCCACCAGAGACAATAGCATTTAAGGACAGAGCATTAAGAACTAAGTTACAGGTACAGTTCTGACTATTTGTATTTTTTTTAATGTTTTAGTACTTGTTTAGGTTATGAAATATATTTCCAAACTATTGCTCCAATGGTCATGCTATTCTATTTTCTTTTTTACATATTCAAGGAAGATGTTTCTGCACTAAAGTAATTTGATAGGATTTTAAACCTGATTTTCCCATCATTTTAACAAATTAGTAAATAAATATCATAATGGTGATCTGATCTTAATGGACCAACAAAATTAAGACTGTATGCCGTGTCAATATCTCAAGGATTACTGAAGTTCTTCTTCTAAATACTGATGCAAGGTTATAAGTCCTTTTATTCTAAAGTTTTATTCTTGTTATTCCCTTTCCCCCCTTTTTTCTTCTTTCTCTTAGAAAACTGGAAATTCGGTTTATGTCTGTCAGAATGCGGTATTGTTGGTCCATGACATTCTGTGTTTTATGATGTATTTACTTCTCATCTTCTGCAGTCAATAGACAATGGAGTGGGAAGTTCATTGCAGCTCTCTTTGGGAGAAGAATTTTCTGGATTTCTTTTTGTTTTAAAGCTAAATGACGGTACTTGGATAAATGACATGGGAGATGACTTTTACATTTCTCTCCCAAGATCTAGTAGCTTAATTATTGGCAAGAAGGATGACCAATTTGAGGGTGTGCAGAGGGAAGTGACGGAAGTCACTGAAGAGGCAGGTCAAGAGGAATCTGCATCTACATTTACTGATGAAATAATCAATGAAATAAGGCATTTGGTGACAGATATTTCCTCTGAGAAGAATAGAAAGACAAAATCCAAAGAAGCACAAGAATCCATTCTTCAAGAAATTGAAAAGCTAGCTGCAGAGGCCTACAGTATCTTCAGAAGTTCCGTTCCAACTTTCTCAGAGGAAACTATTGTGGAATCTGAGGCTGCTGTTGAATCCAAGACAGTAATATTTCCTGAATTGCCTCCACAAATATCCTCCGGAACAGGCACAGGGTATGAAATACTATGCCAAGGGTTTAATTGGGAATCCCATAAATCTGGAAGATGGTACATGGAGCTTAAAGAGAAAGCTGCAGAACTGGCATCGTTTGGCATTACTGTGATATGGTTACCACCCCCGACAGAATCTGTTTCTCCTGAAGGATATATGCCAAAGGATTTATATAATTTAAATTCTAGGTACTTGATTAAAATCCTATTAAAAGGCTAATCGTTTCATAGTTTTAGATGGCTGTTATCTTTTAAGTATTTATGCAGAGAGCCCACTGTTATGTATGTTGTTTACCCCCAAATGCACTTGCCGTATGCTGCACCTTCAAATATTATACTTAGTGATTGACTCAAGTAGAAAGCAACATTCTATGTTCTGATTGATGCATTGCATGAAAAGAAAAAAGAATGTCTCAGGATGTAAAAAAGTGTGATATCCGTGAAAAGGAACTTTGACATGAACTGTTAATGTTTTTATTAATATTTCAGATATGGAACTATTGATCAACTGAAGGATGTGGTAAAAAGTTTTCATGAAGTTGGAATCAAAGTGCTTGGAGATGTTGTTTTAAATCACCGCTGTGCTCACTATAAGAATCCAAATGGTATTTGGAACTTATTTGGAGGTCGTCTCAACTGGGATGAGCGTGCAATTGTAGCTGATGATCCACATTTTCAGGTTTTTGAGGATTTTGGATATTTTTTTTTTCTTTACTCTTTACTCAGTATTGGCAATCATCCTAAAATAATTGGATAGATCTTATCTATTTTTGACATTTTTCTATATTCTTAGGACATAGCTAGTTTCTTTTGTGGGTTGTAGATAAACATGTTTCAGTCATACTTTTTCCCCAAACTATAGGGTAGTTAAATTTCTATCCCAAAATTGAGAACAATTAATAATTGTATCAAAACTCATAACATGCTTTCAAGAAGGAAAATGTATAAGGAAGATGTATTGTGTGCTTTGGTTACCATTTCCCATGAAGTCTGTCCATTTGAAAATTATTGATTTTCTTTTTCTTTTTCGAATTTAATAAGCATATCATTGTATTGTTCATTCCAAATTACTGTGATTGTTTGCATATTTCATTAATTGATAACAAAATAACTTTATATTCATGAGGCTAGATTAAAAGAATTATCAATCATTTGTAGAGTGGATAATCTTGCTAAAATAAATGGTTTATCTTATTTACATTTATGAAATTGCTACGACATTAACATCGGTTACTTTTGCAAGAGGAGGAGACACTTTGTGAATAGCTTATTTCATATTTGTGTTCTTACAAATACGAAACTCCAGTAATTTCTATATTTTTATTAGTTTTGATGTTTCTATCTGCAGCCACTGGAATAGTTTTTTTGTGTAAAGTCATAAAGCTGGTACTTCTGGTGAAGTGAAAGTTCTCACTTTTCAAGAACCATGGAATGGATTATTAGAATTTAGTAACCTAGATTTTAGATAATTGATTATGATTGTATTACTTTTTTTCCCTCTACCCTATGATTTGAATTGGAACATTCAGGATCCTTTTTGTACCTTGCATAAATAAAATCGTTTGATTTTTAAGAGTTAATAGATAAGTTTAAGGACTAAACTATATGAAGCAAAGGTTCATGTGCATCACGTGAATCTAATCTTCACGCATGCCGCATTTTTTATTTTGAAACCCACTTAATATTGCAAGTATTTCATGATAAACAACGTTGGATAACAATGATGTATTTAGAAATTTCTTCTGTTGTCAGTATGTAGTACAATGAAGCATTTATTCTTTCTGGGCGAATCTGATGTGTATTATAATCTTTCTGCCATGCAGGGGAGGGGCAACAAGAGTAGCGGGGACAATTTTCATGCTGCTCCAAACATTGATCACTCGCAGGAATTTGTGAGAAAGGATCTTAAAGAATGGTTATTGTGGTTGAGGTTTGCATTCTAGATCCTAATTTTCAATGTTTTTTGCATGTAATGTCCAAAAAGTGTTTAGTTAGATGAGAATATAGTCAACCAGTTTGTTACTTAATACATTCTTAGTTAAATTTCTGAAATAGCAATACTTGAGATCTAACCTTCTTCTCGACTTTTTATAATCTTTCCTCTTGGAAGCTGTTTTCGGACTCCAGAATGTCTTAACCAATTAGCTTGAATGTCCATGATGGCACTTGAGCAACATTGAGTGGTGCATGCCATGATGACTCACCACTTAGGTGTTACTTGAGCAGCAGTCCATTACTATAGCGATATTAGTCTAGAAACACAAATTTCACTAACATGGTTTTCAAAATTTCTGTTACAACATTTATACTTTGTGTAACAATTTTTCAAAATACCAACTAAACTTCAGTAAGGTTTATATCGTCTGCTTATTTTTATACTCATACTTCGAAATTCTTACAATTATACACATGCTTATAATATCACTTTTCAGCTTACATCTCATTTTAATCACCATAAAATCCACACATCTAAATAATATCATACTAAACAGATGTAATTTACTTGAAGATAATGTGCTTACTAAGGAAACTTTTCGTTGTGCCTCTTGAAACCCGGCTGTACTTCCATAAACATAAATCCCTACACGGACAACATCTCGCTTTTAATCGAACCACTATAACCTTTCCTTTCCAAACCCCGAGAAAAGAAAACAATGGATTGAACCAATGATAGGAAATAATAACTTGCCTAGATCAATATTATGATTGGTCTATCTTTATCCACCAGCTGCCACCTCCTCGGTGATATAATTTGTTTATAAAACAGATTATTTCAAACTTTAGAATTCTAGAGTTTAGATGGAGTTTTACAGAGGTAGAGTTTCTAATGAAATAAAGAATGAATATTTATAACTTATTTATAAACCTTTATTCTATATCTATTTTAAAATTTATCTCTAAAGAAAATTTAGATCTTACAGCTCAAGTTAATGGTGAATGTATATTACGCCTTTTTGATTACTAATAATAAATATTATGCAAAGATTTGCAATTTTGGATATTTTTTACACCCTTTATATGTGCATGCTATAGATTATAGATTATTTATCTAGTATCTATAATCTTCAATGTAATGGCCATCCTGCCAACCACTGAAGCGGTTTTCAGCTAGGCCTCTATGTACCACAACTTAGGTTGGGATTGATAACCAGGCTTTTATCTTGCGATCCAAAAATTCAGTTGATTCTTTCCTTTCTTCCTACATTCATAATTGTTTGCTTTTTGTAATATTGTTCTATTTAAGAGTATTTAAAGTATAATAGATGATCTCTTAGAGTGATTTGCGTATTTCATGATTTGATACCTAATTTAATTGGATATAGGAGTCTAGTATATGAATATAAATAAGGGTTAGTAATTTGTGTTTTTGGATCCTTCTAGTAAATGTTAGAGAATGTGATTCATTGTCCGTTTTATTTCCTCATTCTCTCTACCTTAATCCCTAATCTATATAATTTCAAGAAATACTATGTTTCTAAGATGCTTTGTTAATAACTTCTTTACCTCCACCCTCCCTCATCTTTCTTTGCTTTGAAGTATTACAATAATTGTATTTTTTCTAATACTGTTTACTTTTCAGGAGAGAAATCGGGTATGATGGGTGGAGGCTTGACTTTGTCAGAGGATTTTGGGGTGGTTATGTAAAGGACTACCTGGAAGCAAGTGAGCCATACTTTGCTGTAGGAGAGTATTGGGATTCTCTTAGTTATACATATGGTGAAATGGATCATAATCAAGATGCACACAGGCAAAGGATCGTTGACTGGATCAATGCTACTGGTGGTACTGCTGGTGCATTTGATGTTACAACCAAAGGAATTCTTCACTCTGTAAGCACTCAAGTTGATTGTTTCAACTTTCAGCTACATTTATTTTAATTATCTCATGCATAAGATTTTCTGAATCTACGGACATAGCTCTTGGAGGACTTGAAAATTTTACGAAGTCATTTATCTGTTTTGAAATATTACTAATTTCTTTGTCTTGTTGGAATTTGTTTGCAATCTTTTTCTCGTGAAGACAATAAACTACTATGTTTCTTTAGCTTCTTTTTTGTTTTAAATTATTGCTTCTAGTGAACGAATCTCATTGCTAACAAGCTGCTTGTTGTGATTGGCGAGATTTAATAGATGTTCATACGAGGGAGAATTATACCGTGACTTGATTATAATGTATTGTATGGTAAATATGAATAATTAGAATACTTTTCATAAGGCTCTATTGCACATAACTAAGCAGAACATAAGATATCTTCATATTTTGGAAATATATGTGACTGTTCTTCTGATCCCAACAACTTTGCCTTCTGGCCTCTGAATTTGTTTTTGAAGTTTGAACCAAGACTCACTATATCTCCTTTAAGGATGCTTCAAAAGATGAGCAGAAAAGTGAATGCTGTCAACTTTTTTACCAGTTTAGCAGGCCATTTATATTATTTAGTCTTGGTGATATTTTGTTTAAATTCTTTCCCATATAGGCTTTGGAAAGATGTGAATACTGGCGCTTGTCAGATCAAAAGGGAAAGCCCCCTGGTGTTCTTGGATGGTGGCCATCTCGTGCTGTTACTTTTATAGAAAATCATGATACTGGTTCTACCCAGGTTTGAACTTCCCCTTTCAAAAATATTCTGGTACTCTTAGAGATTCTTTCAAGGCTAACTTTTGGTAGAAATAATTCATTATCTTTGACTGCACCTATAATTATGAATGACTCCACTAGTAAGATTTGACGTTTTCAAATTAGGTATTTCCCTCAGAATCTTTTCGAATATATATATATATATATATATATATATATATTATTATAAATTTTTTTTCATATTTTGGTTGTATTTGTTTTTATTTGTTATACTAAAAATATAAACTATCGTAAATTTTCTTTCATATTTTCTTGTGTGAAGGGTCATTGGAGATTTCCCAGTGGAAAAGAAATGCAAGGATATGCTTACACTCTTACTCACCCAGGAACTCCATCAGTGTTCTATGACCACCTTTTTTCTCACTACAAAACTGAAGTATCAACACTTCTCTCTATCAGAAAGCGAAACAAGATCCACTGCAGGAGTACAGTGAGTATCAGAACATTCTATTATGTGCTGCATACAATTGTTTAAATGGATATTTTCCGGGGTGGATGATGAGGAACTTCTTCCTTGCAATGAAAAAGTTATAGAAACTGAAAATCTATCATTGCATTATGTACTGACTGCCACTACACTGAAATTAACACATCAGAAAATGTGGCAAAGTAATGCATAATTCTTTCAACCGGAAAAGGAAAATACAGAATGACAATAATCTCTATGGTGTTAGCTGTTGTTCCAAAACCTTAATTTCCAAATAACTCTCCAGCACTTACCCCTCTATCCCTTCTTTTAATTCGTTGCTTTGCTCCTAACTTTTCCCTCGTGCTGGCCACTATCTGAAGTTTCTATCCCTTGTCAAGCTTGCTTCTCCTACATCACTTCCTAATTTACACTTTATATACAGTGATGGAGTTCTATCACAAAACATGTTTTGGTTATCAACTTATGCTAACAGAGTGAACTAATTACTCAGTAATATGACAATTGCAATAATGTTGGACAAGTAAATGAAAATCTCTGCTTGCAACATTCCGTGAGAAAGCATCTAAGCTTTCGCTGCAACAATGTCTTTACTCCTGAGAGTGGCATTATTTTTCTTGGTGTTTGATACGGGAACCCACATGCATCCTTACATATTATATCTTAATAAAAAGTCTGAATATGTTCTTTAGATAACGTAGAAACATTGACATTATTATTGGGATACTAACCTTTGCGGCTTTGATAATTCTTTTGTTTAAGGTTAAAATTTGCAAGGCAGAAAGGGATGTTTATGCAGCTTTGATAGATGAAAAAGTTGCTATGAAGATTGGACCTGGTCAATTTGAACCACCCAGTGGATCCCAAAATTGGTCCTCAGCTTTGGAGGGAAGGGACTACAAGATTTGGGAGGCATCGTAATATATCACTGTTTTTATCTTTCAAGTGTATGTTCCTCTGGAAAATCATCATCACCACTTTGTATATGTTTCTTAGGAGGTGTGACAAGCCACAATTGCTGCATAGAAGCAATATTATAGAAAAGGTTGCAGAGGGTTCATTTCAGCCCAGTGCTGACTCTTCTGGAATCAGAAATCCTTAATATTATACATTACTATGTTTATACACAGTGTACAATATTTAGATATTTAGTATTGAAAATAATGTATGCAACTGCCATATATGGTACATAATTCTTTGAGCAGGTTCCTGGATCAAGATGGCAATGTATTAAGGGAAGTTTTGAATGGGGGATTTTGGACAAAAAGGATAGGGAATGTTTATATGAATGAATAAGTTGATCATTTCATGATAGCTTATCGTTTTATTTATTTAATTTCAAAATTCTTGAATTAGAATATATCTACTCAAAATGAAAATTTTTATCCTTAATTTCCCTTTTCTTTAAAATCTTTTATTCCAAACATGCCCTAAGATTACAACTATATTTATGAATTTAGTTTTCTTTTTATTTAAGTCAGATTTTCTTAAATACTACAAAATAACCAGAAGATGAAGCAACTTGTTAATTTAAAGTTAATTACTTTTTTGGATAGTTATATGATCGTTTTTCTATCAGGCTGTATGATCTTCAGTGAACAATGTTCTATATTTTTTAATGTGATTTCTATATTTAAAAAAAAAAAACTCAATTTGGTCTCTTCAAAGTTCACTAATAGATGTTAATACAATGATTTACTATTTCTTTCACATTTATTGTCCTGTTTCATGAGTAAAATAGAAAGAATGACTTTAATGCTAACGTTTTTTCATTAGCAAAAATGAATTTACAAATGTGAACATGTACTTGCGCTACAGCAACTCATATTTAGTGTACATATGGAGTTTAAGAAACCACACATTACAAAAGATAGAGATGATACTCCACCGAAAGTATCCCTACTAATGTCCAATTCAAAGTAACCTAAGAGAAAATTATAAAAATACTTATAATTCGAATAAACTGAGTCAGAAATTGGAACATTATCTTTGTCTTTTCTAGTCTTATCATCATATTTTCTTGTATATTATCCCAAATGATATAATTGTTTGTTTTTGTGTCTTTCTTTATGTTTGAGTGTGACCACGATCTTCTATATTGCACATCAAAATTAAAAGACCAATACTCTTTTGTCACACATTATATATATTAAAAGCAAACCAAACCAATTCATAATTTGTTCTTGACATTTACAATATTTCTTCATGTGTAGCCATGTAATTGATTTTATAATTTGAGAAGTGGACAATGATATAAAATTATATGAAGAATATCATAGAAAAATAATACCCAATCCTTCACTTTTGTATGCTTATAATGTTAGGAACAAGACAATAAATGAAAGAATAAAGGAGAAAAAAATAGATACAAAGAATTTAACGTGGTTCGACGTATAATGTGTATGTCTACGACCACGACTACACTATGAAGTATTTTTATTTTTGGTGTATCTCAAGCTTTACGTAAGGTCTCTTATATAATAAAGTAGAGAACCACATCTCACAATTCGAAGTGATGTGAGACTAAATCAAGCACCATAATACTAACAATTCTCCCACTGGGGTTTGATTTACATTACCACCTAGTGTAGTGCCTTCATCATCAATTTTCTCGAAGGCCAGTTGAGGCAATGCAAAGCCTCAACTTAGTTGTTGTGACAGTCTTGGTCAACATATCAGCTGGATTCTCTGCACCTAGAATCTTTAACAAAAACAAGTCTCTATCATTTATCAAGTTTATGATAAAATGGTACTTTAATTCAATGTGTTTGCATCGGGAATGAAGAATTGAATTTTTAGCAAGACAAATGGCACTTTGACTGTCACTGAACAACGGAGAGTCATCTTGCTGTTTTCCTAATTCTTTTAGAAGGTTCTTCAACCATATCATCTCCTTCACTGCTTCTGAGATAGCTACATACTCAGCTTCAGTGGTTGAAAGGGAGACTCTTCCTTGAAGTTTGGACTTCTAACTGATAGCTGTACCACCCAACGTAAAAATGTAACCTGTTGTGCTCTTTCTACCATCCAAATCACCTCCCAAATCTGCATCAGAAAACCCTTGTAAAGTCAGATTACTTTTTCTAAAAGACAAATACATCTTTGATGTGCCCTTCAAATATCTCAATATCCACTTCACGCTTTCCCAATGCTCCTTTCTGGGATTTGATAGAAACCTGCTCACAACTCCCACTGCATGTGCTATATCAGGTTTGATGCAAACCATAGCATACATCAAGCTTCCTACTGCAGATGCATATGGCACTTTAGACATGTGACTTTCTTTTTCCTCTGTCTGAGAAGATTGCCTTTTTGAGAACTTTAAGTGAGTTCCCAAAGGTGTATTCCTAATTTTAGCATTTCTAACATTAAACCTGCTAAGTAATTTTTCTATATATTTTTCCCAAGATAAGTTCAGAATACCTTCAGATCTATCCCTAGAGATTCTCATTTCTAACATTAAACCTGCTAAGTAATTTTTCTATATATTTCTGACAATTGTTTCTTCAACTTGTCAATTTCTGCCATATTAGCACCAACAATCAACATGTCGTCAACATACAAGGCAAGAATGATATAGCTGTTAACATATTTCTTCACGTAACAACAATGATCTTCTTCACATATGTGAAATCCTCAGTTTCTCATAAACTCATTAAACTTCTTGTACCATTGTCTCGGTGCTTGTTTCAATCCATACAAACTTTTATGAAGCTTTCATACAAAATTCTCTTTGCCTTGTACTTCAAAACCTTTTGGTTGTGCCATAAAGATTTCTTCCTCAAGATCTCCATGTAGGAATGCAATTTTCACATCTAACTGCTCCAGATGAAGATTTTCTGCAGCTACTATACTAAAGATAACTCTAATGGCAGTCATCTTGACAACATGAGAGAAAATTTATGTGAAGTCAATTCCTTGTCTTTGTTGGAACCCTTTCACTACGAGTCTAGCCTTATATCATTTGCTGCCATCTGGTTCTTCATTTAACCGATAGACCCACCTGTTTTGCAAAACGTTCTTTCCTTCTGGAAGCTTGGTTAAAGACCATGTCTTATTCTTTTGAAGAAACTTTATCTCATCTTCCATTGCTAGCTCCCACTTAATAGATTCATCTCCCTGCACAGTCTCAACAAAATGCTCTAGCTCACCAGCATCAGTCAACAACAAGTAATGTAATGAAGGAGAATACCTTTGTGGTGCTATAATTGTTCTGCTAGACCTTCTAGTTGGCAACTCAGGAGTTACTGACTCTACTATGTGTTCAGGTTCTGACCTATACTCTTACTCAGGCTTTGACTCAAGCTTTATTTCTGTATTCTACCTTCTGTTGACTACATCACTTTCTGAAATTTCTTTTAATGATACTTGCTCTGGCCTTCTATTTGCATTTGCAAATTCTGCAGTCATGTCTTTATAGAACATGTTTCATTAAAAGTAACATTTCTACTTCTGATAATTTTCTTGTTTTGGTCATCTCAAAACCTATAGCCATACATGTCAGATCCATAACCAATGAAATAACATTGTTTTGCCTTAGGGTCCAGTTTATCTCTACTATTAGAGTTCAAAAAAATATATGAAGCACAACCCAAAACTTTCAGATGTGAAAGGTTTACCTCATTTCCAGACCATACTTCTTCAGGTAACTGATAGCCTAAAGGAACTGATGGTCCTATAGGCTGCTATGCTTATTGCGTCTGCCCAAAAAACCTTGGGTAGTCCTGACTGGATTCTCATACATCTTGCTCTCTCATTCAAGGTTCTGTTCATTCTTTCTGCCATACCATTTTGCTCTGGTGTTCCTGGAACTGTCTTGATCATTCTGATCCCGTTCTCTGAATAAAACTCCTTGAATTGACTACTGTCATATTCTCCACCATTATCAGACTTCAAACATTTAATCTTTAAACATGTTTGAGTCTCAACCTCCTTTTTCCATCTTTTAAACACAGAAAACACATCAGATTTATTTTTAAGAAAATAAATCCATACCTTTCTCGTAGAGTCATCAATGAAGGTTACGTAATACTGTGAACCTCCAAGGGATTTCACTAGAGTTGGCCCCCAAACATCTGTATGCATTAGTTCTAGTCTTTCAACTTTAAACGACTTACTTGTTTTGGAGAAGCTAACCTTTTTCTGCTTTCCAAAGATACAATATTCGCAAGGTCCAACGTCAACATGCTTCAAGTTAGGTATTTTACCTTTTAAGACCATGAGCTTCATTCCTTTCTCACTCAAGTGCCCAAGCCTCTGATGCCACAAAGAGGATTTGTTGCCAACTTCGGCAACTGATATCATATCCTCATCTGCAATCATGTAAAGAGATCCGTGCTTCTTTCCATGAGCAACAACTGTAACTTAAAATAAATAATTAAATAAAACAAAAATAAATACCTCATTTGTTATTAATCCATTTTCCAAACACGTAGAAAATTTCAAAACTTTAAAGCCCATGATACGATAGTTCATAGTCAAAATATCCAGAATTCACATTTACAAATTTAAAACCAAAATAAAAAAAATAATTCAAATCACAAGAAAATTTAATAATAATCTTTGTAAAATCCCCCTGTATGCTGATCTCTCACTCCGCCACTAAGCATCTCTTGGCTCACCTGAAACATTATCTATCCCTGGATAACAAGTTACCCGATCATCGCCACACACACACGGATAGGGTGAGCTATGCACATAATCATAATTAAATATGAAATAATTCCCAGCCAATAAATAATTATTTATTTATTTCCAAAAACACCCACTTTTCCCCACTCAACCAATATGAGTTCATGCATGTATTCTAAAATCTTGGGATTTCATGTGCTTCCACGACCCTCCTCGCTCGTGGTCCAACCTACAAGCCTATCCCGCTTGTAGTCCTGCTTCACGGACTCCCTCGTCCGTCATCCGAACTCCTCGGTCGGACCTGGACCGCATACCCGCCTTTCCTACTATGAACTCCCTCGCTCATAGCATTCTCAAGTTGAGCATGAAATGAACTCCCTCGCTCATTCATCCCAAAAGGAGTACCTCCGGTGAACTAATTGTCCACATTCCGCATACTGTCCACCCATCACGAACTCCTCATTCGCGACTTATTCCAAGCATATCCCAAAATCCGATGTACTTAGTCCTTCAAGCCTAAACATCACCAACACAAGCATAAAATCCCTAAAATTTAGGAACAACAAACAAACCAGCTCAAAATAGCTCACACAAACATAGATAATGCATCATTCTTGCTTAACCCAGGGGTCTTCGCCCAGGCTAAACCATCAACCTCGCTTAAGCCAACCCACCTTGCCTGAGCGAGTGTGCAATAGTGGCTGTACCACTTCATCTCGCTTAGGCGAGCTCTTTTCGCCTGAGCGAGACCTTAAGTCGCTCAACACACAAAGCTCCTCGCCTGGACGAGGATTCAACAGAAAAAAACACCAAGTCTCATCGCGACCTCGCTTAGGCGAGCCATTCTTGCCTAAGCGAGTGTATCTGTCGCTCAACACTCCAAAACTTCTCGCCTGGGCGAGAAGTCGTGCTCAAAACGTCCAGGTTTCCTCGCGACCTCGTTTAGGCGAGCCAATCTCGCCTGAGCGAGAGAACGTGTCGCTCAACCCCTAACTTGGTCACCTGAGCGAAAAGCTCGAACCAAAACCCTGAACAAGCATCTGCAACTCTTGTCTAGGCGAGAGAGACTCGCTTGGGCAAAACTTGCAGAGTTTCGCCATTGTTCATGCACCAAAAACACCAAAACCAGACCAAAACGCAATTCACACATTACCAAGCATAAGATAATGGTCAGCAACCATCAGAACATGTTATTTCATCCATTCAAAATACCCCAATTCGAGATTGAATCATCTCTAATCATTCCATACCAAAACCCTCATTCTCAAACCAAATAAAGCATAAAAAGGTTTTGCAACCAACTAAAACCAAGCCAATTCTTAAACACAGGACACAAAATCCAGAATTCTTACAATACAAATTTCTATTGAGATTATAATGACACAGAACCATACACAAATCATGTAATTTACACATGCAAAGGACAACTCCCATAACCTGAAGTTCTTGATTAAAAATTAAGAAGAAAATAATGCTTCTCCTCAAGCCTTCTCCCAATTCACCTCTTGTGCACCCAAAACTTGCCACTCCCAATCCAACTTTCGTTCTCCTTTTAAGCCAAAACAGACCAAATGCAGAAAACCCTTCTTTCTCCCAGATTTTTCCTTTTATAGGTCTCCTAATGTTGGTCTAAAGAGATAAAAACGAAAATTGGGCTTTATTATGGGTTTAATGCCTATTCAATGGTAATTACAAGGTGGTTTTTCAGACCTTCCTGGCCGGGTTCTCTCTACCTTTTCACATTCATTCCAAGCTAAATTTGGCAAAAATAAAGGTTATTTCCTATCTATCAAGGTTTGAACCCGTGACCTTCCACTCATAAGACCAAAGCACAAACACTATGCCAATTCATATTTAGTGATAACAATTATAATCCTATAATTATGATATCACTCACTATTCACAAATATATTAACAAAATGATAATAAATCAAATAACACATAATAGACATACATAAGACTTGAACCCAAGTCCTCTCAACATAATCAAGTACTCTCAACCACTTAAGCTAGCACTTTTCACATCGTATCAAACAATATTTAATGCCATAAAGGTTCTTCCTACCCGCATTTATGAATTAATTAATTAATTTTTACGGATCTTACAACAACAAGATTACCTTTCATTACCTTCCAATGTCCATCTCCGAAGGTGGTGTAATGCCCTTCATCATCCAACTGCCCTATAGATATTAAGTTTTTCTTTAAGGCAGGAATATGTCTGACATTATTCAAAGTCCACACACTTCCATTAGAGGTTCTGATATTGATATCACCTCTTCCAATAATATCAAGAGATTTTCCATCTGCAAGGTAGACCTTCCCAAACTTTCCTGGAACATAGTTAGATAATAATTATGTAAATCTTTTTCCTAAATCTTTTCCTGGAACGTAGGCATACACATTGTACGCCGAACCACGTTAAATTCTCTATGTCTATTTTTCTCTCTTTTATTCTTTTCTTTATTGCCTTGTTCCTAACAATTGGTATCAAGAGCCATTTTTCTTAGTATGCTCTGTTGTTGCAGCATTGTTTGATCTTCCACATAAGAAAATATTTGGTTTCTTTTTCTTCTTGGGAATCTCAGTTTAAAGAAGTAGTGAGAGCTTTGGTCAAAAGCAGCATGAGCTTTGGTCAAAAGCAACAGGAGCTTTGGTCAAAGGCAGCAGGAGCTTTCGTCAAAAGCAACAAGAGCAATGACATTGGAAGAAAGGAAGGTGAGGATTGAGAAGTTTGATGGCAATGACTTTGGGTTCTAGAAGATGCAGATAGAGGACTACCTGTATCAGAAGAAGTTGTATCTACCCTTAATAGGGTAGAAGCCAACCGACATGGAGCAGCCAGAATGGGATTTGTTAGATCGGCAAACACTCGGTGTGATCCGGTTGACGTTCATTAAACATCATGAACGAGAACACAATCGTAGGTTTGATGAAGGCGTTGTCAAATATGTATGAAAAGCCATCTGCAACCAATAAAGTGTATTTGATTCGCAGGCTAGTCAACCTAAAAATGGGTGAAGGTAACTCGATTACTAATCATATTAGTGAGTTTAATACAATTATTACGTAGTTGACATCAGTGCAGATAACATTTGATGATGAGGTTAAAGCATTAATTTTATTATCATCTCTTCTAGAAAGTTGGAGTGCAACTATTACTGTAGTTAGTAATTCTGCAAGTAATAATAAGTTGAAGCTTGATAACATTCGTGATTTGATCTTAAGCAAAGATGTTCGCAGGAAAAGTTCATGGGAATCTTCCAGTTCTAGTTCTGGTTCAACATTGAGTACTAAAACTAGAGGAAGAAGTAGCCAGAAAGGTCGTAATCAAGGCTGAGGCAGATCAAAGTCTAGAGGGAGATCACAACCAAAATTCTGGAATGATATCACTTGTTGGAATTGTCAGAAAAGGGGTCACTTTACAAATCAATGTAGGGCTTCAAGGAAGAACAACAACAAGATGCAAGATGATGATCAATCAGCAAATGCAGCAACTGATGAAATTGAAGATGCACTATTATGTAGTCTAGATAGTTTTATTGACTCATGGATTATGGACTCAAGTGCGTCATTCCATACTACACCTTCCTTAGAATTATTATCTATTTTTCTCTCCTTTATTCTTTCCTTTATTACCTTGTTCCTAACATATAATGAATGTCATTGGACAAATGCACTAGTCAGAAAATGAGAAGTTTGCTTTTTAGATTTGTTTCTAATCCATGCCTAGACTTTTAACTAAATAGTTCCTAATATTTTCTCTCGATAAATTATGACAATCTTAAACAATACATTATTTCTATGTTTCCATATGTATTTTGTTATTTTCATCCACATAGTTTTTCAAATAATGTTTCCATTAGTATTCATCCCATACACGTAAAATCGGTGGAAGTGTTATGTGATGAGTTATGCTAAACTTTTGTAAGACCTAACCACTTACTACATAAGTTCCAAGCTGTGTTGGACACCTAACAATTAAAACAAAAGTTGGATAATTTCATCTTGTTCTTTGAAGAGCACACATGCTTTACACGATACCACTATTCTCTTATATTCAAGGTTATGTCGGGTTGCAATTCTGTTCATGCCTATTCTCTATATGAAGTGTTTTACATTAGAGATCGTATTTGTTCTATGTAATAATTGAAAAAATTTGTCATTTTCTTCTATGATATTATTTTGCAATATTTTGTACACAAATTTGTGTATACATCCATGTCTTCTCCTTTCCATTTTTATATTCAAAGTCTTGACCCTTTGATAAAATACTTTCAAATTAATTACAATAATAGAATAAATCTGGTAAGAGACTACTAAATACTAATCTTATTTATATACACCAGTGAAGATTTGAAAGAATGATGATATATAAAAACTTCATTTTTTTATATTTAATATCTATCCAGCACTAACCAAATAATGTTTTCATTATAAAATATAAAATAATTTTAGATAAATCAATTAGAAAAATAAAAAATAATAATTTTTTATTAAGTATTAAAATGGTGTAGAAAAATTGGAAGATGTATATATACATTCTTCCAATTTGAAATTTCGTGTCTACTTAAAAGTTCGAGGTTAATTTTATACGTAGTAAAGTATATATATAATTTGTTTTATAAAAGTGTAATTTAAGTTGGAATGCTATTGGTTTTAAAAACTGTAATCGAAGTTTGAGGTTAAATAAAAAACTATAGTAATTTAATTTTTTTAGAGAATAGATACATAGAAAAAATGTACAGTTAAATTAGTTAAGTTAATTACAAATTTTATCATTTCACCAATCATATTTTTAAATATGATTTTTCATTTGATTTTTTTCATTCATAAGTTTATAACTCTTACAAGTTATACTATGCTAAATTTTTAACCAAATGATGATTTGCAAAAGAAGGCGACATGTCGTTTAGCTATTATTATTATTATTATTATTATTATTATTATTATTATTATTATTATTATTTTGATTTTGATTTCATAATTTTATTTTGATTTTTTTATTTATTTTGCTGAATTTAATACCACACTTAGTAAAAATATTTATTCAAATTCCTTGATTTTTTAAAACACGACAATATAATCCCTTTCCATTTAATTTATAATAAAATCGCCAATAAACAAATATTAACCATTTTAATTTACACTTAATAGAATTATAATCATTGCATAGTGATAATTTATAACACTAACAATGAACTTTCAAGGTAGAAAAAGTTTCACTGTGTTGTATTGGCAAAGTTTGAAGGATTTGAGTGAACTCTAAAATAATTTTGTTGATTTATTAGAATTGAGAAGTTTGATTAAATTTTTTTATCAATAAAGAGATCATGTTGAACAAAATAAATAAATAATTATATGAAAAAGGTATACTGTTTTACAAAATGAAATTATTTTTGATGTTATTTTTTTCTTTCATACATGTTATCTTTAGATATTAAAATTTAAAGAATAGGTAAATTTACGAAAAAGTGAAAATTTTCACTAGTAAGATATTTGGAAAACAAACTTAAACAATAAATTCATAAAATGATTGAATGATAAAATGTGCATAAACGTGATAGTCAATGAAAATTTTATAAAAGCACCCACGAAAAAGAGTAGTGTAAAGAAAATTTTTATGGTGATGTGTCCACCAATTTTCACTAAACATAGGCTCAAAATTGTTTTCTTAAATCTTAACTATAATTCTTAAAAAAAAATCTAACTATAATATACTGTTTCTCACTTCTTTATTAAACAACATTATATTGGGAATGTTAATAATCCAAACAAACAAACAAACTCTTTTTAACACTTGCATACTATAAAGCTGATAAGTCCAGAAGAAAAATTATTCATGGATACCAAAAAAGTGTATTAACACCTACTATATACACATTTAGAGACAGAATAAAAAAAATGATAAATTTATAAGTAAGAAGAACGATTTAAAAAGAAAAATATGAGTGTGTAATAAATGTAAAAGTGAAAATGTATGTGTATCATGGTTTAATCCATTAAGAAGAGTTTGGTAATGGATTTCCAACATCATTTTTTTTAAAAAATTCAAATAATTATAAAAGCACCCACGAAAAAAAAATAGTGTAAAGAAAATTTATATGGTGAGTGTGTAATAAATGTAAATAAAGTGAAATGTATGTGTATCATGGTTTAATCCATTAAGAAGAGTTTGGTAATTTTTTTTTTAAATTCAAATAATTATAACTTACTGAAATATATAAAACATCTAATTCAGACTATTTCCCATGCCCATTTTAGAGTGAAATGAAGATGGATCACTCATTTTTTTTTTCTTCATGAAAAATAGGAAATTGCAACAAGTGGTTGTGCATATCTGTAACACCTAAGAGAATTTGTTAATGGGTTACCCTTTCTTTCAGCCTTGTATGTCTCTAGCAACACCCAAATTTGGCTTTTGAATCGCAGTTTTCAATGTTGCTATCTCTCTACCATGCACATATAAATACGCCCTTTTACATCCCATATTAACCTTCATCATTCCTCTTTATTCAGTTCCAAATAAGAAGGGTTCTTTATTTTCTTCTGTGTTGGCCGAGGTTAGGTTCCACCGGAATAAGACCTTGGCCACGTAAGTGAAAAAAAAAAAATAGGAAAAAAAACACTAGATATATATATATATATAGATATCTATATATATATATATATCTATATGGCGATCGGAAAGAAGCTTTTTGTTATTCTGTTTTCTCTGGCAGTGTTAATCCCTACCCTGAACGCCAATTCCTTGGAGAAAGATGGGTATTGGAAGAGCCATTCGAACGAGTTTGATACATACTGGCAGACAAGAGCAGAAGAGGCTGCAAAGGACAATAAAGCAGCATACTTTAAAGATCCATATTCAGTCTCCGGAAACTTCACTTCCTCAGTTAGCGAGTAAGCTTTTCTCATACCTTATTAACTCTTTCCATATCCTTTCTTAACAGTTTCTGAATTGTGTACTCTTTTTTTTTTGACAAAACAGGCTTATAATTGGGAAGGATAAGCGAAGGAACTTGAAGGGAAAGAAAAATCATGACGGTCCATGCATGGCGACCAACCCCATTGACAGGTGCTGGAGGTGTGACCCCAACTGGGCGGACAACAGGATGAAGCTTGCAGATTGTGTTCAGGGCTTTGGAAGAAACACTGTGGGAGGAAAGGGTGGTAAATATTACGTGGTAACAGACTCTTCAGATGAAAACATGGTTGACCTAAAGCCAGGAACTCTCCGGCATGCGGTTACACGTGACGGCCCATTGTGGATCATCTTCGAACGCAGCATGGTGATCACCCTGAAGCAGGAGCTCATCATGACCAGCAACAAGACCATTGATGGAAGAGGCGTCGATGTGTACATTTCCGGCGGTGCTGGCTTCACCCTCCAGTTCATCAACAACGTCATCATCCATGGAATTAAGGTCTACGACATTTCTGTTCATGGTGGTGGGATGATCAGAGATTCTGAGACCCATTACGGGTTCAGGACTCAGAGTGATGGAGATGGCATTTCCATCTTTGGTTCTAGCAACATCTGGGTGGATCATGTCTCGATGAGAAACTGCTACGATGGACTTATCGATGTAATCATGGGATCCACCGCCATTACGATTTCCAACAGCCATTTCACCGACCACAACGAGGCGATGCTGTTCGGTGCCAGCGACAGCTACGGCGCTGATAAGATCATGCAGGTGACCCTGGCATTCAACCACTTCGGGAAGAGATTGATTCAGAGGATGCCGAGATGCAGACATGGTTTCTTCCATGTGGTTAACAACGATTACACTCACTGGGAAATGTATGCGATTGGTGGGAGCAAGAACCCTACCATCATCAGCGAGGGTAACAGATTCATTGGCCCTGACGACATTAATGCTAAGCAGATCACAAAGAGAGAATACTCTCCCGAGAGCGTGTGGTCAGCATGGCAGTGGAGATCAATCAACGATGAGTACATGAACGGAGCATATTTCGTTCAATCTGGGCCTGAGCTTGTTAACAGGCCATTCTCAAGGTTCGACATGATCAAAGCCAAGCCAGGAACTTACGTCGGAAGGCTTACACGCTATGCTGGAAGCCTTAAGTGCAGAACGGGTAAACCTTGCTAATTCATTTTCCCATTAACTATTCTTTATATGCTTCTCTGCTTTCCACCATTACAACGATGCCAAACTATATTAACAAGAGATCAGAGAAGGCAATGCGTCTATATATATAAACACGTGTATGCCATATATATGTTGTTGAAAAAGGATGATTTATTCATTTCATTTTTGTTCTATTATCAAGCTTTGCCTACCATCTCTTCTCATTTTTGTATTTATCGTTTCACACATATATAAATTATCCATTTTCGTTTATCTTTTCCTTTTCTCTTCCTCTCTCTCTCCTTTTATATTCTACAAGACACAATGGATAAGAAATGATAAGACATTAAAAACTCCACTGATTTTAAAGAAACTTTTCTATTTTAGCTTCTTTAGATGCAAAACAAAAAATAAAAGTAAAGTAAAAAAAAAAATCCTTTTTAATGATATTGGAGACCAATTAAATGCTCGATGTTATAATTAATATATGTTCAAGGACAAATTTAAATTAGGCTTAATTATTTTCAAGTTTCCATAGATTTCAAATCACATTCTTTAAATGTCATTAAATGTCGTCACATATTATTACATAATATTTTTTGTTATAAAAGACTGTGATGATGCGAGTATTTTCAAAATTTACTATATTCTATATTTAACGAAAATTATTTTTATCTTTAATTAAAATTATAAATTTAAAAATTATAAAAAATATAAATTTTAAAAATATTAAATATATAAATATATAATTTTGAATTATAAAATTATAAAATTATAAAAAATTAAAATTAAAATACAATTTGATAATTTTATATTTTTACAGTAATATAATTATATAATTTTATATTATATATTTTACAATTTCGTAGTTATGAAATTATATATTTTCATATTTTTAAAATTTTAAAATTTATTAATTTTTTTATTTTTTAGTTTTTTAATTTTTAATTCTATAATTTTTTATTTCAGAATTTTATAATTACATATTTTATATTTTTTTAATTTTGTATATTTTTAATTTTAAAATTTAATAATTTTAATTAAATTTAAAAATAATTAAAATATTTCGGAATAAGTTCTCATCATCACGATCTTTTGTAACAAAATATTACGTGTCAAGATTTAAGGAGGATGACAATGCAAAATAACTACCATATCCTTCACAATATCTGTGCCAAATTCACGAACCCCATTTCTCACTGTTTGTCTTCGCACAAAGGTAGTTCTTGCTTCACTTTTCATCTTTTTTTTATTTTTTTTGATTTTGTTCTCTTAGGTTCAATATTGCCCTTTTTGTCACTTTCTTCATGAGAATATTTTTAGTTAGGGTTTATAAGGTGGTATTATGGACGACGCAAATGTGGAGAACAATTCACTTTCGTTTATTGGGTGGGTTTCATTCTTGGAGCGGTGGATTGTTTTGATATCGGAGGTAAAGTTTCATCCTTTATCCAATTTTGATTTGGAGTCATTTATTTTCAATTGTGTTTAGGGCTTTTTATTGGAATCCTTTGTTGTGGTGTGGTTGGTGTTAATCAAAGTATCATTGGATGAGGTTATTATTGGTAGGGTATATTGTTTTTATAGGACCAAGTTGTACTCCACAAATCTCCTGTGTTGCTCTAGTACCCAGGTTGTTGGCTTGACGTTTCCTTACTCCGGTGAAGCTTCGATGATGGTGCATGTGTGCCTATAAAAGACACTCTGATGCTTAAGTTAGCATTAGTGATATCAGAGACTCATAGAATATTTTAATGCGTAATGAATACATAAAACACTGTGCTATTTATACCTTTTTACCTGTGCGTCCTACTTGAAATGAGCCTTTGGGCTCAAAATACCTCTTTTGTTGCTCTGGATCTGGTAAAAATGGGTGAGATTACTATAATGACCTTTAATACTTTGGTGGACGACTTGTGGATTGGTTGGACTAGGTACCGCGTACTTTTGGGGGATGTTTTGAGTATTCAGTACCCGGTAAACGACCATGCGAAGTTCGAAGGCTGGGTACTTTATGCTAGGCGATCTATTGGGTAAATAGGGTTGGTTTATTTATTAACCATGGAGTTTCATAGTGTACAATATGTGGCTTTGTGGAACGTTGATGGTCGCGTGCTGATGGATGTTTACTGCGTACCAAGGGGTTCGAGGTTCCTTAATACAAAGTAAGTGGCTTTGGGTGCTGATGTCCGCTTACTGTATACTGAGGGGTTCCTTAGTACAAAGTAAGCAGCTTTGGGTGCTGATGACTGCTTACTATGTACTAAGGGGTTCCTTAGTACAGGGTAAGCGGCTTAGTGTGTGCTGATGGTCGCTTATTGTGTACTAAGAGGTTCCTTAGTATAAAGTAAGCAGATTTGGGTGTTGATGGTCACTTATTGTGTACTACAGAGTAAGCGGCTTTGGGTGTTGATGGTCGCTTACTATGTACTAATGGGTTCCTTAGTACAGGGTAAACAACTTAGTGTGTGCTGATGGTTGCTTATTATGTAATAAGGGGTTCCTTAGTATAGAGTAAGCGACTTAGCGAGTGCTAGTGATGACTTACTATGTGATGAGGTATCCCTTAGTAGAGAGTAAACATCGTGGTGGGCTCCTTAGGGTTGTGTATTGTCTATATTTGCACCTAGTTCATGGTGTGGTTAGGACATATATGACTTTTTTATGGAACGTTCACCTATTAACACTGTAGCATGAACTCAAAGCATTTAGGGAACTCTTTTATGTGTGTGAGTTTTGCATGACCAAAATATGCGCAACGAATTTGTGCTACATAGTTTGATGTTGATATTCTTAGACGTTGATGGAGTTGTATATTTACATTTTTTTGCAATGGTCACAAATGTTAAATGTATATATACAAGTTTTTCAGATGGATTGAACAAAAATCATATATTAGATGTATGAAAAAAGTTGCACTGTGTTTAGAGAGAAATAAAATTACTCCATTTAAAAAAATGAAATTAAATTGAACAAAAATAACGAATATGTGGACTAAAATAAATATAAAATATTGATTTTGGCATGTGACACACTGTTGAGATGATACATGGACATTTTTTCAAAAATTAAAAAGAACTAAAAAATTAAAAAAATCAAAAAATGACATGTATCGGTCACGGTTCATTACTGTTAAAAAAACCTAAATTAAACAAAATTGATAAAAATTTGAACTTGATTAAAAAAAATACTAGGACTAACCTTTTTCCAATCTTTCGGTTTTCTTATTCAACATTATCATAAAAGAATATATTGATGTAGTTATGAATTTGTGTTAAGACTTTGGCAAGTGTACCAAGTCGCGCAAGTAGTAACTGGTAAGACCGGGATATCGTTTCCCAAGAGACTCGTGTATACTAAATTATTATGTAATTAGTGACTAATTTAAACTAATGAATAAATTCATAATTTGGGTTTTTGTATGCAAGAAAGTAAATATTTCATAAATAAGTAAAATTGAACTTGGATATTTGAAGACTCTAGAAAATGGTAAAGATTAGAAATGCAATGGATTCATATTGTTGGAGTTAGACTTCACCTACTTCACTCTCATGTATATTAAACAATAAAACTCTTCTCCATTAATTACTAATGTCAACCCACAAGTCTACTCAAACTCTAATTTCTTAGTTGAATGAGCCTAAGTTCCCTTATTTAAAGTCAATTCCTTGAATCCCTAAATAAACAAACCCGCTTTACAAATTAGGGTTTAAGACAACTAATGGGTCAAGTTCCATTCCTAGATACAAGTTCCATTAGGTATCTTGTTCCAATTCTAGGATTCAGGAGATATTTCCCATACCTAATGACCCAAATATCATGCAATGAATGGGTAAAACAAAGCAAGCTTTAAATATATAAACAAAGATACTAGAAATCAATGGAAGAAGCATAAATATATTCAAACCATTCGAAAATACATGAAAGTTCAGTGGCTACATCTAACCCCAACAAAAATGGGTTTAGCTCTCCATTGTCATGGAGAGCTCAAGCTTACAAAATGGAAAATGGAAGAGAAAGAGATACAAAGAGGAAGATGGAGTTGTTCCCACAAGCCCTAGCACTCCTCCAAACTCTCCAAATCACGTTGCTCGACCTCCAAAATGTCCAAGATCCGTTTTCCCTCGCGAAAACAGAAGAAAAAGAGTCAACTTGCCACATCAGCGAAAACGGGTGTCTGGCGGAAAGGTCTCACCGCCAGGCGCTAGCCATCAAACAGGGGGCAAACTTCTCATCTACCGCCCGGCGGTGGCGCCTGGCTGGCGCTTGTCTGGCGCCTAGCGCTGGCGGCCTATTGCGCCTGGCGCTGTCTCTGTGTTGCCGAGCGCTTCTTGTTGATATTTTTGCTCTTCTCCTTGCTATTCTGGGTCACTCATTTGTCTGGACTTTTGGAGCAAAGCTTCCAATCTACAAAAAGGACACAAAAATGGGGATTAGTGGTATATTTAGATCAATGTAACCCACAATGTATTTATTTACAAAAGTAAGGTAAAATTGAGGATTAAGTAGGTTAAAAGCTTTGGAAGAGATGATTTTGCTAATGAAATATAGCTTGAATAATGGTAAAAATTAACATTATCGATGATATAAGTCTTGATTCTTTGTGTTTTTTTTTTGTTATTTTCTTCTTCTACTGTATCAAAGCTCCTTTGGCTTCTTCTCTTCTTATTTTAATATTCTTTTTGTTGATGAAAGGGTGTTCATCTCCATCTTTGGGAATATCAAGTTCAAGGTTAGTTTTTGTTTAATCCAACTCTGTTTTCGACTTCTCCTTATTCGTCTTCAAGTTCGTTTCTTCTTTAGGTTCTTTGCACATTATTATCTTTTGCTTCAAGTTCATTCTTTTATGTCATTAAACTTATTCCATCTATTTATGCGTATACAACTCAGTAGCTTGACTTCACCTACTTTGTCTAACCCAACTTTGTTTTTATTATGCAGAGTGTTTTTCCGTTTCTTATTTGGTGAACATTTTATTCAAGGTTACTTATTTTATAATGCAACTTTGCTTAATCTAACTTCAATTTCCAATAAAAATAGTTTTCATATGTCTGATATTAGGTGGACCGCTCTAGATGAAGAAGATCTAAAAGTAAGATTTTTCGTTTTAGAACTTCAATATCATTTGAAATGCACATGGATTCTCATACTAAAATACATTATATTTGATTTTCTATCTTTCCTCTGGTTCGTGAGGTTTGAAGCAGTTCATGCTTATTGTGAAGCAGTTCGTGAGGTTTGATTCTTTTAAGGATTTTATTACTAGACTTTATTAATAGAATATGTTTCGTCAATATTGTATATCATTCATTTATGCCTTCAAGTTTCTTTATCTGGTTTTTAGTTAATGGTTGTACCGATACAACTGAGAATATCAGCATTAACTGCAACACTGGGATGTAAGTTTTTGAGTATCTTATGTTCTTTTTAGTCTTTAACTTTTGAACAATATTGTGTTCTAATTCTAAGTTTGATATTTAGCTAAGCAACAAACAGTTTAGGTTGTCATTGATAATCTGCATATCTCCAAACTTGATTATAAGAGTGAAACTAACCATGATGTTATACATCTATTTATGATCTTTGAAGAATTTTGTGGTTAACTTCGTTTTTCTTTTGTTTATATTTTAAACAATGTCCATCCTATTTTTGGATTTTGTCTTGACTGGAGGTGATGTGAATATCTTCAAATGATACGTGTCCTATGTTTGCAGTTTTCTTTGAATTATCATCAATGAATTTGTCTGCCTTTCTTCTATCTATTACTGCTTCTTAGGTTGAACTTTTCATACTTCTTCCAGTGCTTCTAATGTGTTTGTGAATTTGGTGTGTTGTGATGTGTTTGTGAATTTGGTGTGTTGTGATAGATAAATGTCCAAAATCTTATAAGTTTTTTATTCAATGTTAACTAGAAGTCAGTAAATAAGTTTTTTATGCATTGTCGTTGTCATAGTGTTAACTAGAAGTTAGTTAATATGTCTTTTGTGTGTGATTATTATTGAAACTTGGAAAATTGGTCATTTAAACCATTTATTTTTTCCTTGGTTTATGTAACTTTACTATAAGTGAATTTATTTTGGTTTAAAGGACATGTTTTACCTACTCCTTAGTTTTGGACGATATTTTAGTCTTTATAAATTTAAATGAAAATAATGCTAGCAATCTTGCATGGGAGTTGGAGCGGCTGGATTTGATCGTCCATTGATTAAAAGACTTTTAGATTTTGAAAGATATTTGTTGGAGCTTCTCTTTGTTTTTACACTGATTTGGTGGGAAGAGTATTGATTAAGCACATAAATTTAATAAAGTGGTCTCTTTTCTTGAAAGCTTTCTCTGGTTTTTTTTTTCCTGATTTACATAAATGATTACACAATTGGAATCAATCAAATCTATGACATTAAAATTGTCAAGTATAGTGTAGAAATATAAACATTTGTCTTACTTGCTGCCTTCCACTTAGTTCTTTCTTCTCTATCATTCCTATTTCACATTTCTTACCAAGTTTCAATATTTTGTGCTTGAAATAAATCTTAATAGTAAAACCATTTCTTTTGTTAATAGGATTTTTATTAGAAGTTAAATAGTAGTTATAGAAAATGTATTCATAAACCATTCTTTCATTCCAAACTTTTTACAACCAAATTTAATATTTATTTCATATATTTGTTAATTTTTCAAACACCAATTCTGTAATATAATATAATATAATTTACAATATGAAAGGTACACCATTATGAGTTCATATTATAATTATCGTTTTAAATTGTTATACTTAACGTCTAAATCTAAAGTTTACATTTATATTATTAAATAATATTTATGTTAGTTTAATTTTACTATCTATATCTTAAAAAAAATATGGTTATTCTTAAAATAATATAAATAATTATATAAAAGGTTAAAATACTCCCTTGGTTTATGTTTTTGTTGAAAAATCTCAAATACGACCTAAGATTTTTTTTAGTCTCAATTAGGTCTATATTTTTGAAAATGTATAACAATTAGGTTCATTCCGTTAGTATAGAGTTAACGGTGTTAAAGATGTGTCACGTGTCAGCTCCACATTTTTTAAAATCTTTTTAAAAAAAAAATTAAATTTTTAATTTTTTTTTAAGTTATTCACGCCACGTGTCATGTCAGTAGTGTGTCACGCGTCAAGTCAGTAGGGTGACACGTGCCAAATCATTGTCTGAATCTCAATTTGGTTCATATATTTGTTATTTTTATTACATTTCAGTCCATTTTTTTAAAATTTTTTAAATATATTTATTTTAACTTTTTACAAAATTGTTTTAAAATTTTATATTTAAATTTATAAAATTGTTAATTTTAAACCAACTCTAACATTTGTATATAAATTATTTAAAACAATTTTGTAA
>Ga0209589_1000478_pt1 | contig 56351 bp, 16 predicted proteins | sample CowpeawhiteBW_FD_187525 | JGI IMG/M metagenome (GOLD analysis project Ga0209589, IMG submission 187525) | Root nodule microbial communities of legume samples collected from California USA - Cow pea white BW (SPAdes) (version 2) | ecosystem: Host-associated > Plants > Roots > Nodule | place: USA...
AATTATAGTAAATTATTTATTCATTTTTATTTTTATTGTATTAGTTACACTAATTAAATATATAAATTTTGAATTTTGAATATATTATTTTGGCTCCCCCAAAATTATTGGTCAAGATCCGCCACTGCCTAATGAACCATGAAATAAAATCAAATAAGAAAACAAAAACAAAACTTAGAAAATCTAAAAATAAAATAAAGCTTATCAGGGAGAAGAAGACCTATCTATGCAAGTGTTTATTTGAATTGCTGCAACATTTCACTTAAAATCACCAACAACATTTGACCAAAAAAATCACCTTATAAAAATTTCCATCAACAAAAAAAAATTCGATATTTACTTCGACATCCCTTCTGTCAACCGCAACTATAAAAGTTCAAAAAAAGGGAAAATGAGAAGCATTTGAAGCATAAAAAGAAAAACAAAAAAAAAAACTAAAAATCGAATCTTTTTTAATCTCTTTTTTGCAAACCACCTTAAATCCTTACCTCCAAGCCTTGTTTCTCCAAACCTGAAAAATTCAAAACCAAAAGTTTCCAAAAATTTAACGCAAAAATTCAGCGGTTGAATCTAGGAAAAACAAAAATGCAAGCAACGGGCAACGATCAATTTCTCGGAACCAAAGAATGGAGGAGCGGGAAGGGGTTTAGGATGAAGGAGAAGACTGACGATTCAAATTCTTCATAAGCCACAACCCCAAAAGATGAATCTTTAACTGAGCGGGAAGAGTTAAAAGGGTTAAAAGAGGAGAAGGACAAAAAATTGAACAGGTGTTGAAAAATTAGATATAGATATAAGAGTTTTTTTTCAGAGGTGTTTGTTTTCATATATTTTAGAAGAAGAATATTTTGTTGAGCGATAATAACTTATCTTATCATGATTTTTGTGACTATTCTAAGAATGGTTTGTTCTTACACATTTTATTTTGCTCCAATCATGAACTCGAAAAAAATCTCTACCATCATTATGTAATTTTTGAACATATGCTAAAAAAATATGATCCACCTACTATCTTCAAACATATTGTAAGAAGAAATAAATTTTTTCGTATATAAAATAATAATAATAATAGTAGCAATAATAACAAAAGATTATGAAAAAAAATATTTCTTATAAAATAAACAAACAAGTTAAATCATCATCACGTACATAAATGAAAGTAATAATTTAAGACAAAAGTCACAGTCTAAACATGTTATCACCCATATTATGCAAAAGTGTCATTATAATGTCATCACTACTTTATTTTTTAATTATCTAAATATAATGACAAAATTTCATTGCATTAGCAATGTTTACCACTTTGCACATTTTCATGGCTATTCGAGAAAGGCTATGAGATGCAACAAAAGTTACAAAAATAAAATCAACCTATTGGAATAAAAACTTTGTTTGTAATTGAAAGAAAATATATTCTTAATTTTGTAATTTCAATACAATTATAAAATAAGTTATCACATGCTACATTCTATGTATGGAACAATTATTTAATATACTTGTTTAAAATAAATTAAAAATAAAAATCAAAAGGTAACCAATACATAGCTTCCATGTTAGTTAGGATACATACATATGAGACCTAAAAGGTTAGGACATAATCAAAATGTAACAATTTTATTTATCATTTAGGAAAGTAAAATCTCTTGTTTTTCTTAAAGAGTAAAATAATATTTCTAAATTGTAGTTTTGATATTTACATCAAGTTCTATACATTGGTTGCTAACCTTAAAAGTTAGGTTTACCACAAACATGGGAAACAATCTAAAACTAATTCAAAACTTTGGATTAGGACAACAAAATGAACTAGGGTTTGAAGAATCCAATTAAGTTTTGTCTATAAGGCAAGAATGATCTTCGCCTAATAGTTTCATTTTTTCTTTTATTCATTAAGTAAAACTTCTCCTGAGGTGACAAAGTTGTTTTGCATTTTGTAGTTTTTCCTTTCTTTGAAGTACCACTATCTTTATTCGCCTTAGTGGATCTTAATTTCATTGACCTTGAAGTATTGAGAAGAACAAATGCACCTTTGCCACCACTATTGCTTCGAAGTTTAAAGCTTTTCCAAAATCTCCATGTCTTTGAGAAACTTGTGGATTTGCTTTTATTGGACTTTCTATTTGAAGCCTTAACACTATATTGGTTGGAAATAGTTGATGTTGTTTGAATCTTTCCATATGAAAACATAAGTGCTCTTTGGTCATCAAAGGGAGCAAAATCAAACATTTCTTCTTCTTCTTTGAACGTTTCTTCATTCTTAAATTGGATTTGATTTTTCCTAGTTGAATATGGGTCGAGTCTTGGTGGAATATGAGTAAAGTCGTTAGATTTTGGAAATGAACAATGCAATCGGAGAGCAGATAGAGCTTGCATTATCAATCTCTTAACCCTTGAAGTTTTATTTTTCATATTGTCTTTTACTCTTAATTTGAGCTTGGGATGCCCAATGAGGTAAAGTGAATAATAGAGATTGTATAATGAAATAAGAAATGGGAGTTGTTTATATAATCAATTATTTTTGGTATTGAAAATAGTAACGTAATTTGTTAATGGGTTTGGAAGAGGTGTTTCCAGAGAGATTGTAAGTGTCGGTGGGTTGCACATTATATTAGTTGGATAATATTTTTTTATGGTTTATTTTGTTTATTTAACAACATCTTATGATTTCTTCTAAACTACTTTCCTTCTCTCCTCTTCCATTTTCTAGAATTTGTGTCGGCCAAATAATATTCACTTAGATATTATATAACAACCTAATCAATAGTGCAATGTCCTTTGTCCTCTTCCTTATTGCTTCTTAAAGAGCATTAAATGATTTTTTTTTCAATTATAAACACTGATGCAATAATTTACAATGAAAGATCCATAATTGGAAAGACCTTAAGTTGGACATACCATAATACTTAAACTTGTGTTTGGACGGAGCATTTCAATAATGCTTAGAAATTAAAATGCTTTGTATTTAAATTGTTTGTAATTAAATTTCATTCATTTTCTAAATAACTTGTTTGGATAAGGAAATTAAAATACCTTACATTTCAATTTCTTGTTTCGAAAAAATTTTTTGAATTTATTGTGAGATAAAATTTAATTTTAACAATATTTATTTTAGGCTTAATTATATTTTGAGTTCATGATAAATTTGGAAACCCAACGATCAAGAAGGGCCTGACAACACAGACGGGCCCGACGACACGGATGGCCCCGTCGACTCGGACGGGCCTTCCAAATCGTCGGGCTCGTCGGGTCGTTGGGCCCGTCCGGGTCGTCTGGCCAGTCCGGATATTTTGACTTGTCTGAGTCATCGGGATTGTCCGTGTCGTCCGCCTGTCCGGGTCGTCAAGCCCGTCCGGATAGTTTGACCCATTCGAGTCGTTGGGACAATACGTGTTATTGGGCCCGTCTGGATCGTCGAGCTTGATGGTTTGGAAGGGCACGTCCGGGTCGTCGGGCCCATCCAGCTCGTCCATCCCGTCTGGCTCGTTGGAGCTATCTAGGTTGTCAGGCATGTTCGTGTCGTCGGGCCCGACGGTTTGGAAGGGCTCGTCCGGGTAGTCGGGCCCGTCCGGGTCACCAGGCCCGTTCGGGTCGTCGGGCTAGTCTGTGTCATAGGACCCGTTCAGGTCGTCGCGCCCGTTTAGATCATCGGGCCCGTTCGGGTCGTCGGACCCGTGTGGATTGTCGGGCCTGTCGAATCATTGGTCTATTCCGGATAATATGTCCTGTCCAAGTCATTGGACATTCTGGGTCGTCAGGCCCATTCTGGTCGTAAGGCTTGTTCGGGTCATCGGATTCGTCTGGGTCAACAGACCCGTCCGAGTTGTCGGGCTCGTTTGGATCGTTGAACCCATTCGGGTCGTCAGACCCATCTGGATCGTCAGGTCCGTCTGGGTCGTCGAGCCCGTCTGGGTCATCGGGCCTTTCTAGATTGTCGAGCCCTTTCGGATCGCCGGTCCCATTTGTGTTGTCGGACCCGCGCTACCAGTTTGTGTCATTGAGTTGGCGTGACCCAGCTAGGTCTTTGGGTCGGTCGGGCATGCCTAAGTCGTTCGGGGTCATCGAGTCTGCCCGCACATCTAGATCACTCGACCTGCCCGACCCGTGTGGATCATCAAGTCCGCATGACCTGGTTGGGTCATTAGGCTCGTTTGTCCCGTCTTGGTCGTCATACCCGTTTGACAACTCTACCAGAGAGTATAGAATGTGAGGTTAAGTGAGAAGAATTTCAAATTCCACCTATTTTGAGGGAATTTGAATTTCTACTAATTTAGCTAATTGAAATCCTTCAAAAAAATGCTTGCATTTGAAATACTTTTTAATTTCTCTATCCAAACAAAGCATTTCATTAGAAAGAAATCTAAATTCTTCAAAAAAATGAATTGCTTCATTAAAATACTATATCCAAACACACTCTAAAAGTATACACTACAAGAAAATATCTAATTAATGCCCAATTTTAGTGATACAAAATAATTAGTTACTATAGTGACCAATTTACATATCAGTTTATAAACTAAAAATTATTGGTAATTAAAATAGTTTCTAGATTGGTCTATAAATTGATCACTATAGTGAATTGATCTCTAAATTGGTCAGTAACATTAGGTGCCAAAGTTTTAGTTACCAAAAAAATTAGTCACTAAATTTGTCCCATTAGTGGCCAATTTAGATACAAATTTAGTGACCGGTTTTTTTGGTAGCTAAAACCTAGATAGCTAATGTTAATGGCAAATTTAGAGACTAATTCACTATCGTGGCCAATTTAAAGACCAATTTAGAAACTATTTTGGTGACCAATAATTTTTAGTTTATAAAATGGTATCTAAATTTGTCACTTTAGTAACTAATTATTTTTTGTCACTGAAATTGGTCATTAATTAGACATTTTCTTGTAGTGATATATTCAGTCATAAAAATCACAATGTCGTTAATAATATGAAAATATGAATTTAAATCAAATTATTATTTTTATTCAATTTTTAAAATATTAGATGTTCCAACTCTGAGTATGTTGGTATAATATCATTAAACTTTAAACTCTTGAAATGTTGATGGATGAATGTGTATTTAAGTTGTCATTGGCCTTGAATCATAAACGATGTGAAACTATTGAGCATATCAGAACAAGAGTGGAGACCTTAGATATAGATCTAAATGGCTTCGATGCAGAAAATTAGAAAAGCTTGATGGTGTGTTTGGATGAGCCAATTCAAGAGGGTGATTCATTTATTTGGAGAATTTGAAATTCTTTGTAATGAAATGCTTTGTTTGGATAAAAAAATTAAAAAGAATTTAAAATGCATGCATTTTTTTTGAAGTATTTCAATTAGCTAAATTAGAAGGAATTCAAATACCCTAAAAAAGGGTGGAATTTGAAATTCTCCTCACTCAACCTCACACTTTGACCTCAACCCTAAACGAACCCAGCAAACTCGACAACCATGACAGGCTGGGCTAGCCAGAAACTCCAGACGGATCAGACCGACCTGACGACACAAAGGGTTGAGTAGGCCCGACGACCCAGAAAGGTTGAGTAGGCCCGACGACCCAGAAAGGTTGAGTAGGCCCGACGACCTAGAAAGGTCGAGTGGGCCCAATGACCCAGATGGACTGGGGTGACCTGATGACACATATGGGTCGGGCGGGCTTGATAACTTAAATAAGTCAACAGGTCTAATGGTCCAAGCAGGACGGGCGAGCCTAGTGACTCACATGGGTTTGGCGGGCCAAACGACCTAGAGGTGTCAGGCAGGCCTAACGACCCAGACGTGTCGAGCAGACCCAACAACCCCCACCAACCTGTTGACCCGACAAGCCTAACTGACTCGATGACCTAGTCGAACCTGACCGACCCGACAACCTGGATGGGCTCGACCGATCTGACAACCTGGGGGATACCGACCGGCACAACGACCTTGCCAGGTCGGGTTGACCCAATGACACAAACTTGTTGGGTGTGCCCGATGACACAAACAGGCCCGATAACACAAACAGGCCCGACAACCCAGATGGGTTAACGGGCCTGACGATCTAGTGGGTCCCAGCCAGGCCAACGACCTAGACGGGTTGGGTTGGGCTAGGTCAACAAACTTGACGGGCATGATCGGCCCGTACGGGCCGTTAGGCTGATCATGCTTGTCTAGATCGTCGAGCCGACCCAACCTAGCCTGTCTGGGTTTCCTGGTCAGGCTGAGTTGTCGGGTCGGCCCAACCCATATAGGTCGTCGAACCTGTTTCCAAATTTATCATTACTCAAAACATAATTAAGCTTAAAATAAATATTTTTAAAATGAAAGTTTATCTCACAAGAATCCAAACAAGAAATTTAAATGTAAGGTATTTTAATTTCTTTATCCAAACAAGTTATTTAGAAAATGAAGGGAATTTAATTGCAAGTAATTCAAATACAATACATTTCAATTTCTCAGCATTGTTGAAATGCTTCATCCAAACACACGGTGAAGATTTTAATTCAAAACCATTGACATTGTATTTGGATGAAGCATTTCAACAATGATGAGAAATTGAAATGCATTGTATTTGAATTGCTCGCAATTAAATTCCCTCCATTATTTAAATAACTTGTTTGGATTAAGAAATTAAAATACCTTACATTTCAATTTCATGTTTGGAGAAAACAATTGATTTTCTTTTAAGATGAAATTTCATTTTAACCATATTTATTTTAGGCTTGATTATGTTTGAGTTCCTGGTAAATTTAAAAACTTTGAATTCAAATTTTAGTAAATTTTTGTGTTCCATTAAGTCTTTACAATTTTAAAACTTTTCATTTTTCTTTTCATTTTCAATTGAGAACCTACGGTTAGTGTGAGTGTTAACCTTGTAATGTGACACTTATACTGTTAGTCCGACACATCATATTTCGCTAGAAGAGACTTGATGACGAGATCTTTTCCAAATATCTATTGCATTTAATAAAAAAATGTTTTTAAATTTAATTAAAATTAAAAATTAAAAATTAAAAAATAAAATAAAATACAAAGCTACAAAAATAGAAAACATGTAACTATAAAATTATGAAAAAAAATTATAAAAGTAAAAATATACAAATATACAAATATAAATTACAATAATTAACAAATTATAAAATTATAAAAATATATTATTTCATAATTATGAAATCAATAAATACACAAATATAATTTTTATTTTTTTATAATTTTAAAGTTTTATAATTATAAATTATAAAACTATAAAATTATAAAATTATAAAACTATAAAATTATAAAATTAAAATTATATTTTTATATTTATAATTTTGTAATTATAAAATTATATATTTTATAATTTTGTAATTTGTTAATTTTTTGTAATTTTATGTTTTTTAATTTTGTTTTTATAATTTTTCTGATACATGTTATATAGTTTTATAGCTTTTTATTTATTTTTTTAATTTTTTAATTTTTTAATTTTAATTAAATTTGAATACTATTTTCATTAAATATAGTAAATATTTGAAAAGGATCTCATCATCATCTTTTTCAACAAATATTATATGGAGACATATATGGGAAATGACAATACAAAATTATTACCACAGTCACATCACAAAGTTAAAAGTACACTTAAATGTTGAGACTGAATTGAAAAGTTTTAAAATTTTTAGGAGAGACCACAAAAATTTATTAAGATTGAAAGTTCTCAAATTTATCAATTTATTAGGGACTTAAAATATAATTAATGTATAAAATTTTTAAATTAAATTTTAAAAAATATTAGTCAACTTAAAATATTTAAATACTTTATACGGTTTAAGGTCAAAAGAATCTAGAGTGTGAGATCGTGAGTGAAAAAAATTTCAAATTCCACCTATTAAAAGTTGATATTTGAATTTCTATTAATTTAACTAATTAAAATACTTTAAAAAATACTTGCATTTTAAATGTTTCTTAATTTGTCTATCCAAACATAGTATTTCATTAAAAAAATATAAATTCTTAAAAAAAAATTAGCTAATTGTTTCATTAAAATAATATATCCACCACACGACGAAGAAATATACATTATCATTGTTTAATTTTTATATACACGTTAAAATATTATTCATGTGCGGTTTTATTTTAAGAAAAAGAAGTTGAGTATATAAAATGAGACTAATATAGTAATTATAACAAAAACAGTTTGAATTAGTATCTTCTCTATACAATGAATGACAAATTTAAATTATTGTATATGAACAATAAATAGATAATTCCAATTATAATTGATAATTTTACCTTCTATTTGTTCTCAAATTAAACAATGTTATCATATTTGAACCCGTTTATATCGTAATGAAAACACATAGTCTCTATATGTATCCAAAATTTAATTTTTCGACAATAAAAAATATAATTAAAAAATTAAATATCATGATAATTTTAAAAAATACTAAAATTTATACAAAATTATAAAAGAAATATTTTTATTAAGTTTTGTGATAAAAATCATTGGTATTTTTTACAATAATAAAAATCACGTGAATAATGGTGTCTATAAATATAAGACCAGTCATAATGTGTGTAAACTAAAAGAAAAATTCATCTAGTTATAAATTGTTTTATTTAATAAATATTGTAAACAATCACTTTTTTGCTTAAGTTGAAAAAATCTTTATGGTATGGTAGTTGTGTGATGCCTTAATTCCTAGAAAAAATTGGGATAAATTTGCTTTTACACCCAATATTTGTAATTATGATTTGAATTGCTCTTAATTATCTTGTTGTGAATTTAAGTGAACTCTCCTTACTGCACTTGTGAATTTCACCCATAAATCATCAACAACGACTCTTCATAATTTTTTTCATTATAATTATTTATTTATTTTTTTAATTTTATAATTTCATGTTGTGATATTTTTAATTTAATATTTTTTAATAATATTTAATTTATTTATTTATCTAATTATATAAGTTATTATTGTGATTTTTACTTAATATATTTATAATATCGCTTTCTAACCGTGATTAATGTTCCTTTAAACAAGTCAACACCTTTATTTTTATAAATAGATAGGTCAAATTAATTACTTTCATTGTATTGCAAGTAAATCCACTTATTATTGTCACAGACAGTATTTATACTATGCATGTACCTAGATAATCTTCAAAATAAAAATAAAAATATGAATCTCAAAACATAAAAAGTATGCACATTTCTTAGATCATTGGTAGCATATTTCCTTACTTTTGTTTTTATTGAAAGCAATAATGTCTCTTCATTAAAAAAAAAAAAAAACATAAAAGAATAAAGTTTCACTTTCTAAGCTTAATTTTTTAAGGATAAATTTCGACTTGTTAATTGTTAAAATCAAAGAAAGGTTTATTAAAGGATAGAGTCATTATTTAGTGTGCAAAGAAAAGAATTACTTCTCTTAACTTACGAACTCCTTGAGGATGAATTCTAACTAAATTGTCAATGATTGAAACAAAATTATGAGTAAAAGACATCCCTACAATTAAGCTAGTAATAATTTGAAATGAAAATAATAATAATAATAAATATATGAAAATTGAGTGGGTATTTTATTTGATATTAACATGAATTTATTTATGGACTTCTAAGCTTTTTACCATTATTGTAAATAATGATAAAAAAAACCTACATTCAGTTGTGAACAAGTAATTCAATAGGTACTTCTAATTCTTAATACAGTAGTCTTCCACCATTTAATTGAGTAACTAATAATAATTTTCACATCTATATATGTATCATTTTTTCAAATTCTTATCGAGTCTTTCAAAGTGAATAGGGGTACCCAAACCAGTGAAATATTCAAAATTTATGAAATACGAATGCTTGTACTGGTAGTAGGCATCTTATACAATAGTACCTTAGATTATAGCAACAATTATATTTTACTTTTGTACTGAATAATGCAGACCTAATAAAATGTGACCCATACTAAATATATCCAACCAGAGAAAAAATAGGAAAGTGAAAATGAAAATATTAATAAAAGGTATCTAATGATTGTTCAGTTATGGGTTGCTTTCAACGCAAGTTGCTGAAAATGGTTATTTTGTAGTGGTGGTAGCCAGGGTTAGTTAGTCAAAAACAGCTTCTGGTATCGTTCACTGGCAGGTACAAGATTCCCACTGTCAGAGATATGCTACTGATAACAATGATACACCACTCCGCAGCTGATAAGAACTTGTCGGCTACCATGTGCTTCAATATCGGACACTGTTATAAAGGTGGCATCAAATGCTCCATGTAAGGAAAACATATGCAAAGTTTCAACTCTCAAGCAAAGTTGCATTCTTTGGTGAAAAATGAGTGGTTTGGGTGTAGTACATTGGCTTAGACCCCTTGTGGAGACCAATGTTTGGGATTATGTAGTTCTTTGGAAATATGGAGATGACCCAACTAGGTACTTTTAAAGAAGCCATTTTTTTTTTCTCTCATTATACTTTGCACAATTTTTCATCCATGTGGGAATCAGGTGTTTAATGCATTTTGATCCCTGTGCAGGTTTATTGAGTGGATTGGTTGCTGTTGTAGAGGGAGTTGCAGTATGAACATTGGTGTGGAGGCCAAAGAGGAAAAGGGTGAAGAATGTCGCTTAGCTCCCATTTGCAGGGATGATTATCTTCAGCATCATGTTAGAACAAAGGCTTGTGAGGCTCTTGCTCAGCTTCCTTTTGCATTGTCTCTCTATTCTGGGTCTCTCTCTCTCTCACTCATTCTGACTGTTATCACTTGTGATCATCTCTCTGTGTTTGTGTGTCTGTTTTAATTATACAAAATATGTACACCTGTGTTTAAAAGTATGAATGTAGTGTAATTTCTGTTCTGTGTTTATAAAATTTGGCCAAGATAATGAAACACTGATGATAATTATCTAAAGCAGTGTGCATGGAGAGGTTGCCATATCACAACAATCAAGATGGCTTACGAAGGTATTCATTATTTTTGACCTGATAAAAGTTTTATGCAGTAAAAGATCTTAAACTATAAATCTCACTGTTTTTGACAGGATTCAATTGGAACCCAAGTTTTGGTCCCTGTTGTTGGAGGTCTTATTGAGCTCTTCTCTGAGAAGCTGGTATATAAATTTTGATACTTTTTGACAACACCTCTGATTGAAAACTCTTGTGTTAACAAAGTATCCATCTTTGTCAGATTCCAATGGATATGAATATCATAGAGTTCATAACAGCACATGGCTGTGTCTCTTTGAAGCAAGAAGCCATATCTGCACAGAGCTACACCAGTCTGAACATCATTGAACATCTGCCACTAAGGGAACAGTACTCACATTGGTGGCTACCACACATGTCGACAACTTTAACTCCTATTGTCCATCAGCCGCCAACAAAACAGTGCACCTCCCATCCCAGCATTGAAGGACCCCCAAGCGGGTCTAATCCTTCAACTGAAGAACCATCATTTGATTCAAAATTTGTTGGTTTGATTCCAGATGAATATCTTAAACAATCAGATAAAATGTCTCCCATCCCCAAAACTAAAATGCCCAAGTACAATAAAACTTCAGGGAAGCAGCAGAGAGGTTTGAGTTCTCATTGCAGCGATGGGGAAGAAGGTAAATCAAAACTGGTCAAGGAGCCTCAGAAGGAAGGGTACCAAGCTAAAAATCTTGTAACTGAGAGGAATAGGAGGAACAAGATTAAAAAAGGACTTTTTACACTGCGGTCTCTAGTCCCAAAGATAACGAAGGTAGATAAACTGCATAACTTAAAAGGCGTATTTATAAGGATTGTCCTCTTCAATTTTGCCTGGTATCTGATCCATCAAATTTTGGCAGATGGATAGAGCTGCAATTCTCGCAGACGCAGTTGACTATATAAAGGAATTACAAGCACAAGTGAAAGAACTTAAAGATGAGGCCAGGGCTTTGGAAGTTCAGGACAGTGAGAACACGCCACAATTGAGGAAGACGGCTAACAAAGAACAAGAAGGAACCAGGAGTAACACTCTGAATCAAAGTTCTTCTGATTGCACTAAAAATATGCAGATGGAAGTACAAAGACTTTTCATAACTTAGTAATTGTTTTCTCCAAATCCCAGATAAAACTAAATTTCTATTTGTCTTAGTAGTGACTGATATAATTCGTTAAGCTGTTAACAGGTACAAGCAGAAGTGCACCACATTGGCAAGAAAGATTTCTTAATTAAGTTATACTGTGAGCAGAAGCAAGGTAGATTCTCAAAGTTGATGGAAGCTATACACTCAATTGGACTACAGGTGGCTAGTGCCAATATGACGACATTTGATGATAAAGTCCTTAACATTCTGACTGTTAAGGTAACAATATAAGAATTCATAGAAAAGTGCAGTAATTTACTTAATATATGGAGCCACATAAATGTAACCTGCATCATTTTGAAAAATTAGGTTGATTAGAACTATTATTATCTGAAAACATTCATCCTTTCATCCCAACACCTTAATCGCAGTCTCTCTAGTTCCCCTTCACTACATCAGTTCATAGGTTCCCTTTATATGCAATGAGATTAAATTTTGTTCCACAGGCAACCAAGAAGGATATTCAACCAACTAAACTGAAAGAGTACTTAATACAGAAGACAAGTGAAGATAGACAAAGTAGGTAACAAGCTCAGAAAAATGGTGGGGATATGAATGAGTTCAAGAACAGCACCCTTTCAAAGTTTGTAGACCCAGAAATTTTATTCAACTGTGAGAAATAAAGCACTCTTGAATGACAATTATCAGCAAAGCCATTAATTCAGAGCAAAGTTGAAAGTTCACTTGTTAGCTGAGGACTTAGATGTTGGCTGTAAATAAACGGTGTACCACAACTTCATAGAAGTTGCACTGCAAGCGTAAATGGTATTTCCATTTTTTCTAGCAAAGCTATATTCTGTTAGTAACTTATCATATTTTCTCCATTGTGGTGGCCCGATATGGTTGCAGAAATATTTTCAAGTAAATTTTGAACCAGTTGTTTTTCAACACCATAGTAGCATATATGTGCAGTAAGAAGTCAACATGAATAAGAAACATCTACTGATAATTATTATTAAAAAGATGACTTTAACAAACTTATCTTTTTTACAAGCTGCCAACATCCTTATCTTTTTACAAGCCGCCAACATCCCCCGTATTAAAAAAGGGGAAACAAAATAGAACAAAAATTAGAGAGAAAAGGGTTTAGTGAAGCTTCTATATATACAGGATTGGAAACAGGCCAAAGTTCAAATTCATGTAAAACCTGAAACGTTCACAGCTTGTGGTATGATGATCATGCAATGTGATGTTCCCTTAGAAGAATTTGGTAATGAATTGAGTTAAAAGCTGCAGCCTCTAACTCCACCATGTCTGTGCTCACTATTCAGCACTGCACTGCTATGTGTACTGTCCTCAATCACCGTTTAAATTCAGTACTGCTCATATTCCAGTTGATAGCTCTAGTTTCTGACTCGCCACTAGAACTAAGCCGCATCAAATTTTGTTCGGATCCTCCCGAGGTCTGTTTTGAAAGACTACATTCTCTACTATACGTATTAAAATCAGAATCAAAAAATGTGCCATTTGCCATTCTTCTGTATACCAATATATCTCTATCATATTGGCCAGAATCATAAACTGTGCTCTGACCATATTTCACTCCATTAGAAAGATCACATTTTTCGTCTCCAGTATCCAAGGCTCTTACCACCTACAGCAACCATGATAAACATTAGAAAATATGGTCGATGCATCAAATGTTAAAAGAATAAAAACTTAACATTAGCTGCTACATTATACACTTCACATCAATGTTTCATGCAAATACAACTGTCGTAGCAGATTGCCAGATATATAACTAACTATCCCTCAGGTGTGGAATCTAATAGTACATGGCTTAAACAAGGTGAGATTGAACTATTAGAAAGATGGACATGTTAAATGAAAACAAGCACAAACAGTAGAGGGAAGCTCAACATAGTTGTTTGGTACTGTTATCACCTGAAACATACGAGGCCGTTTAGGAGCTGAGTGGCGAACACAAGCTGCAGCTGCCTCAACCATTCTGGACATTTCACTCTCCACAAAGTGTTTTTCGAGTCTTGGATCTACTATTTCACTGAAATTTCGTGTCTCCATTGCACGAAGGAGAAGTGGACGAGCCTGTAGACACAGGATAATCTCGTAAGAATTAGAATAACCAGAGTCATCAGTAACTTGTGACAGAAAACATAGTTTGGTTTATTATAGAGTGGACTTTATAATTAGTAATTTCATTCCTAAACATATGACTGCTCTTTTCTACTACGGTCTCTAGTGCTCATCAAAAGGAAAGCATTGGCTTATATGTGTTTTAAAACAATTACTTTTGTGGAAAATCTCTAGGCTTTTCCAAGAAATTAATAAAAATACGGTTTTCAATAATAAAAAGAATAAAATGCATTCTAATAATCTACATCCATGGCAGCCAGTATAATTGACATTAGTTTCCCTTTTGTGAATACAACCTCTCTTCAACTCAGTTTCAGGTTTTACACTCACTGTATAAGAAAAACTAGAGATTAATATTACATTTCGAAAATAAGTCGAAGGTATATTCTTACCCACTCAACCAAATTCTCATCTCCAATCGGCCGAGTTTGATCAATGGGTTTCTTTCCTGTAACAAGCTCAAGGAGGACAACCCCAAATGAGTAAACATCTGATCTGTCCGTTAATTTTCCACTTGTTGCATATTCTGGAGCCATGTACCTGAAAATTGAAGCCAGAAATGAGCTGGTGTTATCATTGAATTTGGTGGATTCCAGATAAGGCATTTCCTGGTAGAACAAAACCTTAAAATTTCAAAACCATGTTGTTTTTCTTAAAAGTATCACTCTTCGGATGCAAAAAACAAAGTAGATTTGGACTCTGAAGCATCTATTCCATGGATATTCAAATCTTGGTTGGGACTAATCCCTTTCACTAGATTCCATGGTTAACAAAATGTTTTCAAAACTTTCCAAATCAGTTTCATTTAATTAGAAATCTACCTTATTCCTATATTAACACCAATGAATGATGAAGTTATAATCAACTAAGGAAGATTTGTTCCACAAGACCAAAAACCAAAACTTTGGTGAAATGTTATTTTCCAAGCAAATTTTGCCTCGTCAAAGTAAAAATGCATTTCATTTAACGGCAAGTCTCATCTCAATCCTCCATGATTATATACATACATACACATACATTAGTATCATTTGTTTATGTTAAGGCATAAGAAACACACCCAAAGGTCCCCATAACCCTAGTTGATACGTGGCTATTGGCAGCATCAGCTAGCCTAGCAAGTCCAAAGTCTGCAACCTATATCAGAACAAGGGTGAATTAGCGTCCCAACTTTGCACTCAGAGAGAATTAATGTGTCACGAATAACAGGTTAATGTCTTACTAGCTCATGCCAACAAAATGTATGCATACCTTTGCCTCAAAAGCATCATTCAAGAGTATGTTTTCTGACTTAATATCTCGGTGAATTATCTTTTGGCTGCCTAGAGATATATAAAATACTTTAGTTATTCATAGAAATGAAAAACTGATATTGACAAAATATGATATTAGTTCCTTAGTTATGCACACAAAAAGGTTAAATATGCTTCCTCTTCTAAAAGTCTACTTTGTATCTGTTAGAATTTGTATAGCTGTAAACCTCCCACCTAAAATTTAGCTCTGCTTCTAGTTTTCCCTACACTAGTACTTGGAGATTATGTTAACAACAGCAAAGCATAGTCAATATTTATATTCTCCTTAAAATAGTAAAAGCATAAATAGATAGAGTTACACAGAAGTAACACAGACTTCTTGAAGCATGAAATGATCTTGACACCAATAACTACCATTTGGCTGGAAGAATATATAGGTCTTATTTACATAAACTTGTGTATATATAAGTAGTTGTAAGATGAAAATAAGTGCAGATATACTTACAGTCCTCGTGAAGATATGCGAGGCCCTTAGCAGCGCCTATTGCAATCTTTAGCCTTTTGACCCAATCCAACACTGGCATTCCACTTCCTTAATAATAGACATAATGAGAATCAAATGAAAGACAGATGAAACATGAAGTCCATTATAATTGTGAATGAAAAATCAAGGGAAACTCACGTTACCATGCAAGTGATGATGGAGTGTTCCATTAGGGACATATTGATAGATAAGAATTCTTTGCTGTTCGGAGACGCAATAACCAACTAATGACACCAAATATCGATGATGTACTCGGCTAATGATATCGACTTCAGCCTTGAATTCCCTTTCTCCCTGCCCACTGCCAGCCTTAAGCTGCTTTACTGCAACTACTTTTCCATCTGGCAGATAACCCTTGTAAACAAATCCAAAGCCTCCTTCTCCTATAACATTTTTACTAGAAAATGCGTTTGTTATTTCCATAACCATGTCATAGGTGAAAATCATGGGACCATTTGCGGGCTGAGCCGAGTCTAAAGAAGATCCAAAACGCTTGAGTTTGGCATTCCCATTTGCATAGTTGTTTGCAAAGGAAGGCTGCTGTACATAGTAATGCCCATTAGCACCTGATGGCCAACACAATCAGCATCAAATGTAGCAAGGCAGTGAATAAGTAAAGAGGAATGTTGTTGATTGGTATGAAAACTTTTAGTAAAACGCAACCTGTTTTGACTCGAATATCAAGGGGTGTCATGTAGGGTGCACCATCAGAATCATCTCTTGATTTCCTCCTCCTAAACGCGAAAGCAATAGCTATAGCTACAGCAACCAAGGCAAGAGCTAAAAGTCCCGCTACTGTATAGGCAACATATTTTTCTGAATGATCCCCGGAAGAGGGGGCGACAGAAGAAACCGTTGAGTTTGTTTGGGAATTAACGTCCTCATTGGTCGGGGGGGTTGATCTTGTTGAATTTGATTTCCTAGCAGTTCCCGCTTTTGAATCAGTGATGGATGCATCACGCCAATTTTGCCAGGAAAGGGGAGGTGGAGCATGGAACTGTGTTGATGGTGGTGTCGAGGAAGAATTCTCATTTTGCTCTGCCTGTCGATTTGATGGCGGTGACCCAGGTGGTAGCGGGGAAGGTGCCGGGGATGGTTGGGGCAAAGGGGGTGGCGGGGAACGCGGACGCGGAGGTGGTGGCGGTGAATATTGGCGCGAAGGTGGTTGCTGGAAACGTGGTGGTGGTGAAGATGGCGATGGCGATGGCGATGGCGATGGCGATGGCGATAGCGATGACGAGGGCTGTGGAGGCGACGGTAACGATGGAAGTGGCGGAGGTGAACTTGAATCTTTAGATGACTGTGGTTGTGATGATGGATTTGAATCTTCAGATGACGGTTTTGGTTGTGATGAAGTTTTGGACGGAGGTGGCGGTGACGGTGACGGTGACGGTGGCGGTGACGTTGACGGTGGCGGTGACGATGACGGTGACGATGACGTTGACGGTGGCGGTGACGCTGACGGTGACGTTGAAGGTGGCGGTGACGCTGACGGTGACGGTGACGGTGGTGACTTAGACGAACGACTCTCTGGAGAATCCGAATCCGCAGAATCTGAACCCGGAGAATCTTTCGAATCCGGAGAATCTTTCGAAGTCGGAGAATCTTTTGAAGCCGGAGAATCCGAATCCGAAGAATCTGTCGAAGTCGGAAAATATTTCGAATCCGAAGAATCTGTCGAAGTCGGAAAATTTTTCGAATCCGGAGAATCTTTCGAAGCCGGAGAATCTTTCGAATCCGAATCCAGAGAATCTTTCGAATCCGGAGAATCTTTCGAAGCCGTAGAATCCGAATCCGGAGAATCTGTCGGAGCCGGAGAATCTGTCGGAGCCGGAGGATTTGAATCTGAATCGGAAGACTTTCTTGATGGATCTGAATCATTGTCTTGATTAATCTTTTGTTTCTTTTTATCTTTCTTAGGTGATGGAGAAGAAGAACCATCGCCCACTTCGGTTTGTTCTGTACCCATCTTAATATCTATCTATATATATAAATATATATACAATATGTGCGTGTATTCTCAGAATGGCAAGAAAATTGAAACACCTTGTCCTCCCTTCTTGGCAGGAAAACGGAGGAAAAGTGAACGGAATCGAAAGAGGTTCTGGAAAACCAAACCTAGGTTTTGAGAATACGAAAAGGAAACAAGAACCTGGATTGTGCTATGCTCCAGCATTGAATGGTAAACCTGGATTCGTCGAACTGCGCAAATTCTGCGAAGAATTGCCAGTTCGATGCAACGCATTGAGATGGATGAGAGAGAGGAAAAGATGATGGCCATTAGAAAATCATCCACCGTAAGCCCTACTATCTCTCTGTTGCATGGTTTTTTAGGAAAACAGACACGTAGGTTGTGTTTTTCGTATTTACATAGATTTTTGTTTTATTCCATCGGCTTTGTTTGGGTGGTTCCATGTGTTCTTCTTCTCTTGAATCTCGGGTTACCGCGCAATTTTAAATGAGTTCATTCACATATCTCTTGTTTGACCCTAGTCCATAAGCTTTCAAGCAATGGCTCGCACCGTAATAAACAAAATTTTTGTTTTTCAATTCTAGAAAATAATCAATAAAACCTCAAGTCTAACCGGAATGTTGCTGCTCATGAAATGTTAAGCAATTCAATAATTACTACAACAATTTCTTCAATTACCCAGGGGCAGGTGGATAAACTCTGATTTCTGATTTATTGGTCGATTTTTTTATAAATGTTATATTTTAAGTTATTGATGCATAATAACGAATTTCGACCACTCGAATCAAAATAATATCATCAAAATTTATATATTTTATTATTATTATTATTATTACAAAATAAATAAATATATATTTTAATATAACCATAATTATAAAAAAAAGTCACGTATATTTGATAGATATGCTATTTTTTATTTTTAAAATTATTTAAATCCATCAATAATTACATTAAAAATAAAATTTTTGGATATTTTCTTTTTAATGTAAATAATTATATTATGTGTATGAATTTTTTTTTTATTTTATTTTGATAAATCATTACTGGAAAAAAATTATTCAGAATAAGTAAAATTGTATTTTTTTTTGTCAAAAATTGACATAATTAAAATTTGATTGATAAATTCTTTAAATTTAAATGGTTAAGAATACCCACATTAAAAAAGTGAAATTAAAATTTTAAACTAGTTTTTCCTTCAAATGATATGGTAATTTAGTAACAAAATTATTAAATAACAGTAACTACTCAACAAGTAAGTAAAAAGTCATCATAAATATTTTCATATTTCTTCATATTTTAAAATTTAATCATTATTTGAGTTTTAACTCTAAGAAAAATATTTTTTAAATACTAATATATACTAATATTTTAAAACAATAAAAGTATATTATTATATTTTAGGTATAATTACTTACTATTTTTTTATTTTGTTCATTTTAGTTTCTTGTTATTTTTTGGTTCAATTTAGTTTTTCAGTTATTTAAAAGAATTTAATTTTGTCCTTTTTGTTAAGTTTATGTTAACACCTTATCTCTTTACATGTCATGTGTCAATTCGTGAAATTTTTTATTTTTTTATTTTTGTTAATTTATTTTAAATATAAAAACTGTTATGTGTCAAGTTATAGTCGTATCACGTGGCAATGGTATTGGCAACGGTTGTTTTCAATTTAGTCCTCTATTTAAATCTTTTAGTCAATTTAGTCTATCTACTATTTAAAACGATTCAAGTTTGTCTTCTCCAAGTTGAGAACAAAATTTTATACTGATTTATTCAAATATGAGCTACATCTAGTTTGTCGAGGCAACCTATTTCAAAAGATTTACACAATCCACAAAATTACACTTTCAAAATAAGCAAAAATACAAACCAAGACTCTTGAATCCCACAAGAGTCTCAACAAGCACAACAAGATCACACTTGAAGACCGGGAAAACCACCAGGCAACACCCAGAAACCTGAGAACTATCAAACCTAAATGAAGTCCTTCCCTAGGTAACCAAACCTCTCTCTCCAAGTTCTAAAAACCAAGAAAAAATTATCCACGAAGATCAAAGATCCTTCACAAATGACTGCACTTTTGTGTGATTCAAATAGAGTTTTCCACAAGTTTAGTATGATTTTGCACAAAAACATGTCAAGTCTTACCACTCTATGAAAAACCATAACTTATAGTCAATCTGTTAGCATATTCAATATGTTGATTTTTCATTAAATCTATTGATTTCACCTAACTTAAGTGAAATTAGCGAATTAAAAAATAATTCAACTAATTGAAGACGTAACAAATAGAACTATAGCTGCAAACCATTTAACTTGTTAAAAAAACCATTCATCTGGTTACATTACAAGAAAACTTCTAGATAGTGACCAATTTTAGTAATCAATAATTATTAGTAATTATAGTCACCAATTTAGATACTAATTTACAAAACTAAAAATTATTGGTTACTAAAATAGTCACTATTATGAATAAAAAATTATAATTGGTTACTAAATTGGTCTTTAAAATTAGCTACCATGGCTTTATCTACCAAAGAAAATTAGTCACTAAATTACCTACCTAGGTTTTGGCTACCAAAATACATTAGTTTCAAGATTAGTGTCTAATTAATTAGTAACAAATTTAGTGACCAATTATAATTTTTTATTTATAATAGTGATTATTTTAGTAACTAATAATTTTTTATTTTATAAATTAGTATCTAAATTGATTACTTTAGTGACTAACTATTTTTTGTTTCTAAAATTAATTTCTAATTGAGGATTTTATTGTAGTATTAAAAGACACCAATCATACACTAGATATTTATACAATGCCAAATTGTGTGATCTAAGAGCATCAATCTTCAACCTTTGTATTCTTCATATGAAACTCAGACTCAGCCAAACTTGATCAACACGTAAATTTTCAAGCCTTCACATCTTCATCAATTTATCACAGCTTCATCTTTGTATATGTTTATCAAATCTTCAAACAACAGATTTCACGTTGTGTGCATTCTTAAATTATTTCATGATCAATTGATCCTTAAAACACTTAAGTTGTTGAAATCCCTTTTTTCTTAATTATTAAATTACATAATGAGCACTATTGACAATATTTTAAAATTAATTTGAGCATATTAATTCTTATCATTTACATTTAAAATATCTTTAAAATTAGTAAGAGGCAATATTATTTTATTTTAGAAAAAAAAAATAATTAACAAAACATGAGTATTTAATAAAAAAGTAATTAATAAAGTAATATGTTAAAAAGTCATTTTTAATAAAAAAATATTAATATAACATTTATACAAATAATAAATTTGGTTTGAAATTGAGAGAAAAAATATAAATATTAGTACTTAATTTCGTAAAAATATTTATACTTAATTAGTTTTAATCTTATAAAAAATAATTAAAAAAATATTTTAATTATTAAAAAAATTGGGACAAAATTGAATCAAATATACGTAAGTAGGTACTAAATTGAAACAAAAAGACATATATGGGGACTAAATCAAAATCAATACAATGACATCTAATAGTAACATTGACACGTGGCATTGCAATGCTATGTGGCACTGACAATGCCACGTGTCACACACAGGGACCTGACACGTGGTTTTTTTTTCAAAAAATTAAAAAAAATCAAAAAAATCACAGACTGACACGTGGCACGTCGTTAACGACGTTAGTCAACCCGAAAGGGACCTAATTGAAACACTTTTTCATAAGTTAGGATACAATTGACACTTTTTTAAAAGTAGATATCAGATTAACACACATCTACTAAAGTGACTATCATCCGAGTAATTAAACCTTTAAAATATAAGACGTAGATTCTTACACTTTTTATTAATCACTTTATTTAATATAAATTTTATAAGATTGGTAGAGATTGATAATAATTCGTGTTATTCATGGTATGAACCATTAGAAAATTACAGTATAAATACCTGTATAGAAGATAAAATAGAAAAAAAGGTTCATGGACAAAACATATATTAGATTAAAAAATATTGTAGAAATATTATAGTAGTTCTATATGATTGATTCTTAGAAAGTAATGTAGGAGTGAGAAGTTTTATAAATCACTTTAATATTACACTAATCGATCCTAACTAATAGAACAAGTCTTCCAACCACCACTCATTAACCGTTTCGCACTGAATTATTTTTTTACACTTCAATTCAACTCAAAATAATCAATCAATGGCAATTTGTCAACTATAAGACAGACAAAAAAAAAAGTGCAATGATGCTCTGTTGTAATATGGTATTTAATTAGTACTCGAAGTCCTAAACATGTTCTATTTTCAGCTTCAAAAATTACAATTGATGAAAACATATAATATGTATTCAACTATCTGGGGTGGGTAACAACTAGGGTTTTAACACCGTATTGATGGGGACTACAATCCCCAATAACTCATAATTCACATCATTTTATTTTTCATCTTTTTAAAACAACTTGTTGTAATTTAAAAACCCTCTTAATTTCAAAATACTAATTTATTTCACATGGTGAAAAAAAATTTCTTTTAACAATGTTTACTGCATGTTGAATACTTATTTGAAAAGAGAAGGCTTAGCTTCATTTTTGTTTCTTATAGTTTAGATAATGTGTAATTTTTCTCTCTAAAAAGTTGTGATATTACATTTGCTCTTTCAATTTTTCAACATTAAATAATATCGGTCCACCTTTAAAAATATCATTCAATTGTTAACAAAACTTTTAATATATCCATCATATTAACATGGGTTAAATATGTTTTTGGTCCTTCAAGTTTCAGCGAAATTTGGAATTAGTCCCTCATCAAAATTTTTGACCAATTTAGTCCTTCATCTTTCAAAATGCGTGAATTTAGTCATTTTAACCAAATTTTGTTAAGTTTATCTGACGTTTCGAGCGCATTTCATTATAGTATTTAAGTTAACATTGAAGCAAAAATGTGTCAAACAGTATAAATAATTTAAATACTATAATGAAATGCGCTTGAAATGTCAGATAAACTTAACAAAATTTGGTTAAAAGGACTAAATTCACGCATTTTGGAAGATGAAGGACTAAATTGTTCAAAAGTTTTGATGAGGGACTAAACCCAAATTTCCCTTAAACTTGAGAGACCAAAAACATATTTAACCCTATTAACATTTATTAAAGTTGACTCTCAAACCCTCTATATTTCGTGTAAATGAATATTTGACATTATTATCCCTTAGAGATACTGTAAATTTTTTTTTGCAAGTAATTAGATATTAGATATTAACCATAGACTAAATTTGTTTGATTTTCAAAAAATTTTAAATAAAAAATCTAATTCACAACTAAAATTTTATTGAGATTAAAATTGGGCATTCACAAAACTTGTAGGACCAATAGTAGATTAAGAGGAAAAAATGTTATACGAGATGAAACTATGATGAAAAGGTAAAGTTTGGAATTGATCTGATGTAAGTATAACTTTATATTATAATCTTATTAGTTGTTTTAATCTACTATAACAATATATTAAAGTGATATTAGTTTATATTGTAAAAAAATGGTGCATTTTTATTATAATGCATATCGTTTTTTTTATAATTTCCTCTAAATAGTTAGTTGTTTTTTGCGATCTTTCCACATTCTTTACTCATTTTACAAACCTCACCGATATAGACTTTGGTTCCAATATTTATAAAAGAAACATCACTTATTTTTTAAAACACCGTCACAACAGTTTTATCTTAATCGTTGTAATTTTTTTAATTTAAAAGTTAAACATGTATAATAAATAATAAAGATATCGTTTCATTGGTGCCTTTAACAATGATTGAATAAATTAATCGTGTATAAAGCCACTAGCCAAGTATCAAACCCCATACGATTTCTTAGAATTTATCACAAACGTTTAGGACGAGAAACAATTTATTAATAATATTTCCAAAGTTGTTTTGTATCTCTCAGCATATTCTTCTAACAATTACGAATATTCTCTTATAAGCCGTTGTAATTTCAAAAATCTATTTAGTTTTCAATGTTTTCTATACATTTGCTTCTTCTTTTTTTATCTAACACTACAAGAAAATATCTCATTAATAATCAATTTTAGTGATCAAGATTTGTTAGTCACTATAATAACTAATTTAGATATCAATTTACAAAATAAAAATTTATTGATTACTAAAATAGTCATAATTATAAATAAAAAATTATAATTGATTTCTAAATTTAGCTATCACAAGAAATTGGTCACTAAATATTAACTACCTAAGTTTGTGCTACCAAAAATAATTTGTTTCTAAATTAGTATCTAATTAATTAGTGCTCAATTTAATGACTAATTTAATTTTTTATTCATAATTATAAATATTTTAATAATCAATAATTTTAGTTTTTGTAATTGGTTACTTTAACTAATCACTTTTAATTAATAAAATTGATTATTAATGAAACGTTTTCATGTGGCTTTACTAAAATATAAAATAATGCATTATTTTTACCCTTTCACCATGGTTTAACAAAATTGGATTTGATTATTTTTACATAATGCAATTACTTACTTGGCTATGTGATAAAAAAAAATTACTTGGCTATGTTTTTTTTTATGAAGTCTTTCTTGAGATCCAACATTCAAGATTATAGTATTCACTTACTGTTTAAATTGACATCACCAAGCACAAGGAACATTAACCAATTGATCACTCTTTTTTTATTTTTGGCCTTACTTTCTTTTTCCGTTTCTCTAAAATATATGATATAAAAAATATTTAATGTAAATAATAAAGGAAATATTAAAATATATTTAAAATGACAATATTTTTTTCCTTTTAAATACATATTAATTTATTAATATTAATTAAGGTTAAATATGTTTTTTTCTCTTAACTTGTAGTAAATATTAGAATTAGTTTCTCTTCAAAACTTTGCCTCAATTTCCACAATTTTAGAAATATATAGATTTAAAGTCTTTTTAACCAATTTTTATTAAGTTTATTAATATTTTAAAGGTATTTTATAATTGCATTTGAATTATTTACAACATCTGACATATTCCCACTTCAATATTAGCTGAAAAACATATTTAAAATATCAAATAAATTATAAAATTTTGATTAAAAGAACTAAATTCATACATTTTGAAATACGAGGAACTAGATTGATTTGAAACTTCGAGAAGAGAATAATTTTAGTTTTGACTAAAATTCAAGAAACAAAAATATACTTTAACTTTAATTCAGTTATATGTGTTTGTGTAATCTCTGTACTGGCTTAAATAAAATTTAATAGATTAATATCTTAACAGATGTAACTATTTGTTTTAGTTGTTAATGTCTTAACACATGTAACTATTTGTTTTAGTTTTTGTATTATTTTTTTTTAACTCTATCAATCTTTCTTTATTACGATGCTTGTTCTCATTTATTTTATTCTTTGTTATAATTTCATTTAGAGTGTTCACAATTTGATCTTGGATAAAGTTTCTTTAATTTGACTCTAAGTATGTTAATCTCAATCTTAATATTAGACTCAATTAATGCATTTTTAATCTTATATAAAGTACTTTAAATCAATCTATTTACATTAATATTTGCATGTTAATCTTAACTAGAGCATATTTTAGCTTTTGACACGGTATCTTCAATTTAACTTATAGCAAAATTTCTTTAACATATTATTGACCAAAACATATATTTGGTAAAGTTTTTAAATTTAAAGAATGTGTTACCGGTAAAAAAAATCATTAAATAACAATTAATTTTAGAAATAAAACTAACTAGTCGTTATATTAACTAACTTAAATATTATTTTATAAGTTTAGTTACTTTTCATTCTTGTTTTTGTCTAAAAATATTAAATTTCTCCAATACTTTTAAAATTGAAGTTGTTGGTAATGATGATAGTTTTATTGATGTAATTAATATAATCATAGTGTCATTTTTATAAAAAAATCATCGATTTGCTTCAAAAAATTTAACAAATTGGACGAAATTGTATCAATTTTTTAAAAATCAGACAAAAAATAAAAACAAGACCAAAAGAGTAATTAAACATATTTTATAAACTGAAAATTATTTATAACTAAAATAGAGTTTATTATGATAAAAAACTATAATTGATGTGTAAAGTTTAAATTGGTATCTAACATTAGTTACAACAGTTTTAACTACCAAAAAATAGTATCTAAGTTAGTCTCTAATTTAAAATTAGACATAATTTATAATAGATAATATAGTAATTAGTCAAAACTTTAATATAATATTAGAGACTAATTTAGAGTCTAATTTAGAAACAAATTATAATATTTTATTTATAATAAAGATTATTAGATAAAAATAACTTTTAGTTTATAAAATATTATCTAACTATCTTAATTTTTGAAATTGGTTGTTAGTGTACATAAGTCATGTGAGCATTTTATTTGGATATTTTGGTCTGTAGATCAGCCTTATGACACATAGATTGTAGATTGGATTATTCTCAAGTATCTACAAAAAATAATGATTTTAATTTAAATAAATTGTATTAAAGAGAAATAAAATAAAAATCATTTTTTTATAATGATTACAAATATATTTAAAGCATTATTGTTTTTAAGTAAATAGGAAAAAAATTATTTTTTTAATAGACCAATAAAATAGATTTCTCAACTCAACATATATAAATGGGAAGTGAAAATTCAAATATTGGTAGTACAAAGGAAAGAAAGATAGTATAAAAGATGATTGTCTTGGTTAAATTTAAAAATTTAATTGATATAAAATTCTCGTAAAATAATAAGCTTTATTAATTGTCTATTATACTTTATAGAAAAAATTTTGGCCTTTTACTAATTCTTTCCTTTTATGTTTATGTTTGAGTCATCATTCCTAAGATGACTCTTAGGAATGATGACTCTTAAGATGATGGTTACATTGCTTTTTGTGAATATTTCAAATAAGGTCATATTATAAAATTTATTAGAAACAATACAAAGTACGAGAGATCACACCAAAATTATGATAAAAATTATATTTTACAAAATATAGATAAATTATGCATATTATTATTAAAAAAATCTAAATAAATACATTGAGATAAAATATTAAACCACTTATATTGTTCTTTATGAACGAAAGCTAAATTAATTAACTTATCAGTATAATGATTTTCTTTATGAAAAACATGCATTACAAAGAAAATGTTTGATTAGTAACTAATTTTAGTGACTAAAAATGGTTAGTCACTATAGTGATCAATTTAGATACCAATTTATAAAGTAAAAAATTATTGATTACTAAAATAGTTACTATTATGAATAAAAAATTATAATTGGTCACTAGATTGGTCTTTAAAATTAGCTACCATGGTTTTGGTTACCAAAAGAAATTGGTCACTAAAAATGAGCTACACAGATTTTGACTACCAAAATACTTAGTTTCTAAATTGGTCTCTAATTAATTAATGACCAATTTAGTGACCAATTATAATTTTTTATTTATAATAGTGACTATTTTAGTAACCAATAGTTTTTTATTTTTTAAATTGGTATCTAAATTGATCACTATAGTGACTAACAATTTTTAGTCACTAAAATTAGTTACTAATCAAGCATTTTCTTGTAGTGATGAAAACTTTTAACTGCATATACATACAAAAACACAAACATTAACGTCATCTCCCTCTAAAACTTCAAGAAATCACTCATTGATCCAAAAAAGCATGACATACTACCAAAGCCTTTAAAAGCCTCCCTCAACTCCCTGTAAGCATGCTCCAAAGTATAAATGAATCCCATAAACTCAAGATAGAAGAGAAAGATAAAATGGAGGAGTATTGTGGTGCAATTCTATCCATTTGTATTGTAGATGTTATGTTTATATAAACACAATACAGTACTAGGGATGACAACGGGGCGGGGCGGGCATGAGTTTCTCTATCCCATACCCATCCCCGTAAAAAAATTTCATCCTCATCCCCATACCCAAACCCAACGGGTATCAAACTTTTGTCTCATTCCCATCCCCACCGGGTAACGGGTATAATCTCGTACCCATACTCATACCCATTTTCTTACTACTCCAATATTAATTTTAATTAATTTTTATAAAATAATAAAAAAATTATGATAAAGGAAACATAATATTATCAAATATTCAATAGTAGAAGGATGGTTGTTTCTTCGATATCAAATACTTTAAAATAAATTATAATTGTTTACATTTTAGATTATAATATCAAATAAAATTTCATGAGAACCATAACAATTGTTAAATTTGCAAATATTAATGAAACATAGTTGATAAAATTTAAAAATATTTTATAAAAAATATAAAAGAAAAACAAATATTTAAATTAAAATATATTTTAAATGTTTGTTTACTTCAATATTTTAAATTCTAATAAATCTCATTTTTTATACACTAATAAAAGTTATAATACATCATTTGAACAAAATGATACAAATAACAAATAATAATCATAATAAAAGTTTAAAATAAATTATAATTGTTTACATTTTAGATTATAATACCAAATAAAATTTCATGAGAACTAACACATTTATTAAATTTACAAACATTAATGAAACCTAGTTGATAAAATTTAAAAATATTTTTTAAAAAATATAAAAGAAAAACAAATATTCAAATTAAAATATATTTTAAATGTTTGTTTACTTCAATCTCTTAAATTCTAATGAATCTCTTTTTTATACACTAATAAAAGTTATAATACATCATTTGATCAAAATAATACAAAGAACAAATAATAATCATAATAAAATTTTAAAATAAATTATAATTGTTTACAATTTAGATTATAATACCAAATAAAATTTCATGGGAACCAACACATTTATTAAATTTGCAAATATTAATGAAACCTAGTTGATAAAATTTAAAAATATTTTTTAAAAAATATAAAAGGAAAAAAGAAAATTCAAATTAAAATATATTTTAAATGTTTGTTTACTTCAATATTTTAAATTCTAATGAATCTTTTTTTTATACACTAATAAAAGTTATAATACATTATTTGATCAAAATGATATAAAGAACAAATAATAATCATAATAATAAAATTTTAACATAGATATTGTATCTTTTGAACTTCAATTATGTTTGATGGTGATAAAAAAATATTCATGATAATTACATTAAATTTTTACATTGTAGTAAATAAAAGTACAATTATAGTGGAAAAATTACAATATGATTGATAATGAGTTAGAAAATAAAAAATAATTAAATAAAATATATTGAAAAAGTATTCTACATAATGAAAATAAACAAGAAATAAAAATATTAAAAAATTAACAAATGTTTACAAACAAGTTGAAAGACTATTGAAAGAAATCGCACAAAGGAAAAAATATATATAATTAAGGGTATGATAAGTTGAAAAATATCTTAGAGATCTAAGAAACTTTTCAAATGTCAACATATATACTCAGTGGTTGAGAAATAACAAAAATTGTTTTAGTGAAACAAAAGAGTTGTTCAAATGAAACAACAACTAATAATAATAATAATAAGTAAAGAATTTTTTTATATTACCTAGTAAACGAAAGGTTTGTGCTATTAAATGTCTTAAATTGAGAGTATTAAACATTATCATGTAAAAGAAAAATATACAATAAATAAAAATATTAAAAAATAATAGAAATATTCAATGCGAGACATAAAACAATTTAATTGACATACATCTTTTTAACATAATTACATATTACATAAAGGTTATGATAAGATGAAAAATATAATTAAGATGCAAATAAGTTTCATGACAAATCAAATAGTTAGAATAAATAAAAAATAATATATATATATATATATGGTTACTTAATTAATTGAGAATATATTAATAATTTAAACGGAGACGGGTATTATGGCGGGGATATGTAATCCCCATCCCCAATTGAAAAAGTCGGGGATTCCCCATACCCATACCCGGTCAATGCGGGAATTCTCCGTCAAAACGGGGACGGGTTTGGACAATATCCACGGGGATGGGTTTATTTGTCATCTCTATAAAGTAAAATCATAATCTCTATAATAAAGTCATCATTGAATACAATACATAATATAGGAAATAATTGATAAGGATGGTTGCACACACTGGGATATTGGAATAATATTATTGACATAATATCTCTGGTATTGATTCTAATAATTAGAATTACAACTTTCTCTAACTAGAAGTACTATGCACACCTAAAAAATAGCTGAAATACTATCCACATATTCACCCCGACTTCCTCTAAAAATACGGACACATGAAGTCAAACCATATAGGTGCACCATCAATATTAACCTTAAGTCAATTAGCAAGTGAAACTTATCATATTATGTTCATAAATGAAACAACCCTACCCTCTAGTTTGAATATTGATAAATTTTAGCACCAAAAAATCATAGATAATATTACTCATATGCTTGTTAGATTTATTCTTAGTCATGCGCACTAACTCCTTAATTGAAAATTAGCATAAGGAAGTACAATTGGATACTAAAATCTATTATGATTTTTCATCCTCCAAATAACACTAGTGCAAAAAAGCCTTTGTATATCAATTAAAAAAAGGCTTCCTATATTGACTCCAAAACCGGTATAAGAGGTATATAAAGCTTTATAGAAAGTTCCCTTTCTTATATTGGTTAAAGCCATAACTGGTGTAAAAAGTGTTTGTAAGGCTCATCTTCTATGCATCTTGTGAACTTTTGCTTTTTATTTTGTAGTGCTCCATTTCACATTTTGCCTTCAATGGACTATCACCTTCTCCATCATAAACTTACTATTCTTCGACTTTCATATCATCCACCTATTTATTTATCTCCATATTTTTCCACATGGAGAACACACAAAACCACATACTCCATTCTTAACAAACTTCATACCTCCCAAACTCCAAGTTCTAACCCTTCACCCATGCTCTTCTCCATTAGGAACCACCTTTCATTCATCTCCCTCCCTTTTCACCTTTATCAACATAAATATCCATGATTCTTTATCCTACATTTCCAACATGCAACACATAAACACACACAGTTTCACATTTCTTCTCAATGCTACTTATAATTAAAGAATAAATAAATAGATGAATAAAATCCACATTGTTGCATGCTACCTCACTAACGCTCACCGCTACACATGAGTGCCATATCACTACATATCACACCACCACTAATGCGAGCCACCATACAAATGTAGTGTCGCCGTCAACCACCACCAAAAAGAGCAAATCATGGCATCAACCTTCACAAGAGGCCACACGAGCCTAGATCCACCTTTGCACCATCGTGAACCACACCGAAAACCTAGCTCCATCACATTAGATCTCCAAACTCCATTCACCGCATGCGTCGCCTAAAATTGCAACTACATTGTTCGTGAAGACAAACAAATGTGGTGGGGAGCAACTCCACGATGCAGTGGCGAGGTTACGGCGAAAAGGTTGGCAGGATGAGATGATTAGTTCTCTGAATGAATATGTGTGATTGCGTATGATTGAGTGAAGACAAATGGGAAGTGAAGGTGAGGTGAGGTGAGGTATGGGTGTTGTGTTGAGAAGAAGCATGGAAGAAGAAACTCTAAACACCCCTTGTCTCTCTATTTACAAATATATATAAAAAAAAAACTACGTTCTGTAACTAGAACTAGTATAAAAAGTCTTCTCCAATATTAAAAAAAGTGTCACCTATCTTTCTATACTAGTTATATGTCTAATCGGTATAAAAAGTGTTATGTTTTATTACCAAGTTGTCACTGTTCTAACTTTCTATACCTATTATATCTCCAATAGATATAAAAACTCTAACTTTTATCTATATTTATGTCACCACGCAACTTTTTATACCTCGTGGATTAATTGGTATAAAAAGTTGCTATAAAAAGTATTTTTTGCATTAGTGTAATTGTAGGACTACATCCACTATAACCATTTTAAACAAAAGACTATGTAAAGACTTGATAAACTGAACAATCAAATTCAATGAAAAAATTACAAATCCTAAAAAAATTATTCTAACCATTCATACAATTGTATAACAATAAAATAATAAAAGAACAAATGAGAAAAAAATTCATCATATAAAGATTATATAAATTATAAAACCACTCAATTTTTTAACCTTCAAATCAATAAGAAACAACCATAGAATAATTTTTGAAGATCCGAAATTTTAACTTATGGCATCGCTAAAAGATATTTTCAATTAAAATCTTCTTTTATAAAGTGACCTAAAACTGTGACAACCCAATTTATTTATATTTCTTATTCTTTTAAATTTACTTTCTAAAAGAAATTGTAAGGAAGGATAAAGAAACTTGGACCTTGGTGCGTCTGATTGAATCTTGGATTCTTAACTTTCGAATAGTTTAATAGAAATTAGTTTAACGTCGTAATCTGTTCCTGTTCTTCCTTCATAAATATGGCTCGTGCTGGTGCAGATGGTTCACATCCCAATTCCTGTAACCTCTCTGGGGAAACATTCATGCATCATTAATGAAAATTTATTGATGCTGGAACTTAATTTTTTCTATTTATTGTAAGTAAATGAAGCGAGTGAAAAAAAAATACTGGTACAAAAATAACTGACAAAAAAATTTGTCACTTTTGAGTTCATCATATTTTATTTTGAATTTTTAAAATTTAAACACTAAAATCAAGTCTTATTAACAATACATTTTAGTGATTAAGGCTCTCTTCGCTTATACAGATCTACTATAGACGCAGATGAGAGAGGAGTGACACTCATGTTTGTTTTTGCATATTATTATTGATATGCTGCGATGAATTTGGAGAAGAATCTAAATTTTTATACTTTTGATTGAACAAATTTGAAGAGAAACATGCATTTACTAAATTAACCTTTATCTTTTTTTTATACTCCTCGCTTTACTGTGTATTGACAGTACCAAAAATTGCGAAATACAAAAGGGATGTTTGAAGAGTACTCTGGTGTATTGCAAAGCTAATAATCCATGGGGTATGTTACCATTAAAAGGGATTCAATCCCATATTTGTTGGAATCGATCCATATGTGTAAATTGGAGAGGGATTTGATCCCATTTTTACGCAGATTCGATCCTCATTGTTTTGAAACATTATTAAAATATATTATTAAAAAATATTATTTTATTAATTTTTATAGTTTATTTTTTCAATTTTAATAGTAAAAAGAATAACAAAATAATTATAAATTATACAAATACCAATTTGTATTTCTTATTATATAAAGGACAATATGGTCTATCTATTATTTATATTAAAATATTCATTTTAAATTATCACATTAGTCAAATTATTCACAAAATTTTATAAATTTTACTTTCAAATCTACTCACTATCACCTCTAAATACCTTAAAAAAAACAACAACACATAATTTACTTTCAAATCCACTCAGACTCATCCACTCCCTCTCTCTCAAATTCATCTATTTAAGTGAACACAGTCTAAATATTGCTAATCACCTAACTTAAGTATCAATTTATAAAATAAAAAATTATTGATTATTAAAAGTTATTATTATGAATAAAAAATTATAATTGATGGTTAAATTAGTCACTAATTAATTAGAGATTAATTTAAAAACTAATTTTTTCAATAACAACCTTGGTGGTTAATATTTAGTGATTAATTTTCTTCTATTACTAAAATCTTTGTAACTAAATTTTATAAATTAATTTAGAGATCAATTATAATTTTTTATTCATAATAATAACTATTTTAATAATCAATAACTTTTTATTTTGTAAATTAGTATCTAAATTTATCATTATATTAAATAATAATTTTTTGTCACTAAAATTAATTATTAATTAAATATTTCTTTGCAGTAAAATTTTGAGATTCTTTTCCTATCAATTGTAATGAATCTTACTCATAATAAGAGCTTAGATCACTTAATATTTTTATTACATTTGTAAGAAGGTTCGTAAAATGGGTTAATATAACCTATTTTTGCTTAACTCGTCATTTTCGTGTTAAAAATGAGATAAGATGGGTTGAGAACTTTAATTTATTTTTTAAATTTTTATAAACTTTTATTTTAATATATATATATATATATATATATATATATATTTAAAAATTTTAATTGATTAATTAATTAATATGAAAAAATTAACATTTTAGGTTATTTTTTATTTTAATTTTTAATGAAAAAAAGGGATTGTTATTCTAGTGTTATCTTATCTTTGATCACCAACTTAGTAGAGTAGGCTGGACTCATAGGACTAAAAATACTAACCTACCCAACTCAATTATAAGTCTTGGTTGAAATTTGAACTTAGTGGCTTTCTAAATCATTTGCTTGGGATAAGAATATAAAAACAATGTTAAGTAAAATTTTGAAACTACGACAAGAGGTAGAGAGAGTAAAGGGAGATGTGAAGAGTTAAACAAAATAAAATAAAATAAAATAACTATGAATGATCGAAACATCTTTATTATTAAATTACAAAAATAATAATATTTTTACTTTATTTACCTAATTAAATTCGTTTACTGTTGTAACAAATGAATAGTATGATTTTGGTGTGTAACCTACCTCTCAACTTTTCTGAGGCACTCTCTACACAGTGCTACACTTATGCATAAAATCCTTCAATATTCTTCTCCCATGCCAAAGTCATCACTTTTTGTCAATATTAGTCATCCTTTCAACTACTCTTCTTACTCACTACTCAACTTCTAACCTTTCAGTTTCATCAAAGGTCATCTCATGTTACGAGCTCAACTTTACAATGTTCCTCAAGATTGGTCACCTTGATGTAAAAGTTGTATTTGTTATAATTCTAAGATAGAAAGAATGTGCACGTAAAAATATTACAAGTATTAAAATGGTTTCAACTCCTTATGAGTTAACATGACATAATAGGTTTAGATCTTAATTAATGGGTAAATCGAATTCGAGTATGGTTAATTGACTCATAATTCACCATCAATAATCCTTTATTATTTTTTATATAAGTTTTTCATAATTTTTTTATTATTATAAGTATGTAAGTTGATAATTTGATTTTTAAATATTAAAATGTAGTTTGATAATAGTTAAATAGTTTGTCTAAATATATAATATGACAGTTTAATTTTTAACTAATATTATTATTAAAATATATGGTAAAATACATGAATCCTTAACTGTTATAAATATATGAATCAAGTTAGTCTATTTTTATTAGAGATAAAAAAAAATCGGTATTTATGAATCAAATTTATATTTAATCAGGTTAAATTTAATTAAAATTTAATATATATTAATTTTTTTTATAATTATTAAAATTTTATTTAAATAATTATAAAATATATATGTTTTATAAATATTTTCGAGTATGCGGGTATTTACGGATACTCATTAATTTAAAAAAAAAAATTAGATATTTTTTAAACGGAAATCTGACAAGTAAAAGGGTGGATAACAAATAATTTTTTTCGCACTATCTGTATTTGACCTGATCCACTGTTATTCCTAATTTTGATAGTATATTGTATTATAATAAATATGAACAAAAATTAGGAAAACAAAATAATTTTAAATAAGTTAAGTTACCAATCTGTATTGAATCGAGTAAGATCATAAATTTATGATAATATAAAAAATAACTTAATCTTGATCGTGAATATTAACCAAATCTACCTTCACAAAATAAAATGAAGGTGACTCTAATTAAATAATAATTTTAGAAATAATAGTATTTCAGAAAAAAAATCATTTTTAAATGTGAAAACTTCTTTTGAAAAGTGTCTAATTTGGTAAATAGAGGAAAGAGAGCTTTACTTTTGCAATGTTTTAAAAAGAGATATACTTCAGAAAAGAAAAATATAAATATAACGATCAGTTTGACATCACTAACGTAAAATAAAATTTAATTATAATAAAGAAAAACGTCGCCAAAATATTTATTACTTTTCAAAATTTTGCACTGAAAGATATTTAAGTTATAACCAAAACCGTTTATCTAACTATGAAACTGTCTATGAAGATTGAACACACGTTTTCTTGCGTAGTGAACTTAATCTTATTAATTAATCAATTAAAATTATCATTAAGATGACATTTTGAGAGGATAGAAATTTTTCGCACAGTACATGCATAGGCAAATGTTTTCTTTAATAGTTGTTTTGAAATCTTAAACTTATTACAATTAGAATATATATATATATATATATATATATATATATATATATTTATAAAAAATTATTATTATATTTTATTTTAAAATTTTAGAAAGTATTACTGGAAAGTTCAAAATTCTTCTTACACTCATGCTGTCTTTTACGCTATTGCAATTTGTCCTAAATTTAACATTTTTTTAACTGTTATATAACTTATCATTGTGGCACGACAAAAAAGAAAAACGCATGCCAACTTGCGTGTGTGTTTTAAAATTTTCTAAGCGTGCACTCCTTAACGAAGAAGAAATATATATAAAGCCACAAAGCTTCCAAATTAGACCATTTTCTATTTGTTGTGTTTTGAATTATTTTTATATAAGGAATTCATTGCAAGAGTAAGGATAGAAAATTACTTTTAGTTTAATTTAATTTTATTTAAATTAATATTAATGATAATATGTATCATGTTTCTCTATTATAGAAATAATTAATGTTATGGAAATATGTTTTATAAATGAAATGTAACGTATTTTATTTCTCCCTCCTTCCCCATTAATAAATATACATAATAATGCTAGAAATGAAAATAAAAGACAACAAAGCATAAAAGAATTAAAAATACATTAATTATCAATCTTTTTCATCGACACGTGTAACAGTTGAAAAAAAAATAATGACAATAAAAAAAATAAGAAGTCGTTGCTGTTAATTATTTAATAAATAATTAAATTTACTTTAGTACTTAGTGAGAATTTTGTAATATAATGTTTTCAAATCAAATACAGAGAAAATAATTAATAAAAATAATCTTATCTTAATAATATAGGAGGAGTAAAGTTGCATTATATTTTTTTCTATTACAAACAATTATATGTGAGGTTTTTATGAACAAAGGCATTAGAAGATTCGATACAAACAACTATGTAGATTATAATATATTTTTCAACTCAAAACTTAAGACAATAGATGTATGTGTATTTTTCTATCTATATACTAATCATCTTTATCATTTTTATCTAATGTGGATTTTTCACTCACCTTGAACTTTTAACATTTTAAAATTAAATAAATTACTTAGATTTAGGTTGATTGTATTCTTTTGAGATAAATGATTTGAAGGAGAGAAAAAGGATTAGAAGGTGAAGTTAGTGTTGTTTATTTCAAAAGTTTTGGAGGTGATTTTGAAAATGACTATAAAATAAAACTTGTGAAATGTGACATATTAAAAAAAAAGTGATAGATAAAAAGTTATATTATTAAAATGTCTCTATTATTAAAAGTAATATAAAATGATATATAAATAATTTAGAATTATTTGTATAAATTTTATTGAATGATTGAAATTATAAAAAGAATTATTTATAAAAAAAAATGAATAAGACAATATAGTTGATATGAAAATAAATTTGACACGTAAGGTGAGAAACAATTTATTTACATAAAAAATTTATTTTATTTTTAATAATAATTTCATAAGTAATAAATTGTTATTATAATCATAATAAATTTTTATTTATGTTATTAATTTTTATAATAATATGAAATGAATAAATCACGTGCAAGAAAACTGAGATATGGGATTGTAATTTCATAAATTGGAGTCTAATCTCACTCAAGATTGCATTAATGAATCCTGCTGAAGAAACTCTTCTATAACTTCCAAAGAAACAAGATAATCTTAGGTTAATCCTCTTCTCTTATCTCACATGAACAATAAATCCTCAACATAGTGTAAAAGTATTTCTTTATATGTATACTCTTTTTTAAGATCGTTTTTCTTTTTCTAGAACATATTATTTTTAAACTCTCTCTCTCACACACACACATATATATATATATATATATATATATATATATATATATATTCATTTAATATTTAATTTCATAATTAGCATTTAAAATTATTCTTAAATTGAAAATGTTTTTAAAAATAAATACAATAATTCTTTAAAGTAATAACATTAAATAAAAGTTTGAAAATTAAGAGTTTTGTGAGCATAACATAAACATAATCCTGATGTGTGCATTATTAATACAGTGGGGACCGCCGGCATCGGTGGCACACAATTCGTGAGTTCTGCTCCCTTTCGTAGCTTCCTTCAACCGCGTCAAACAAAACCGCATGCATCATTCCTCTATATAAACTCACAATCCTGATTCACCTTTCACACTCTTTTCTCCTCACAAATACAAAAAGGTAATTTCTAGCAGTACTCAGATCAGATTCAATCAGATTCGATTCGATTCCATTCTTCTTTTTCTTTGTTCCAGATTCACCACCATTCATATGTCCACTGTTTTCTCTAATTCAATTAACACTTAATTTCACAATCACTCTTTCCACCAATTTAATTTCTCGCATCTGCATGCAATGGAAGAATTTTCTCAAGCTTCTATGTTTCGATTTCAGTTAATTGGATCTGCCGCAGGAGCAACAAATGGCCGGACAGACATACGAGGAAGCCGTTGCAGCGTTGACCAAGCTTATAAGGTGAATTAAGTAACTGTGTTCGTTTCAGTTCTCTTTCTTTCTCGCCACCGCTTCTTCCGTTATGTTTTAATCAATTGATTACGACAAAAAAAAAAGTAACATCAAACATCATTCTACCGTTTGGCGTCGGTTTCCCCGCCGTTACCAAAGCGAAAACGTTAACAAAACGCGTTTGATTTTTGTTTGGACGATGAGGTGGTCACAGTGGGCCCAGCCCTGACGCGTTAGTTGTGATTTTTCTTTCTCTGTTTTGGCAGCGAGAAAGCTGACCTGGGTGCCGTCGCCGTCGCAAAAATCAATCAGTTGACGACAGAGCTGAAGAACGATGCGTCGAAGCCGTTCAACCCGGACGAGAGGATCCGAACCGGGTTCGACCACTTCAAGAACGAGAAATTCCAGTGAGTTATATTATTGTCTTGTCCATGCTCCTATTTCGATTTAATTAATATTCAAAAAAAAGTTCAAATTTTGTGAAATACCCTCTGTGCCCCTTCTGGGGACTTCGAACGTACTGATGCTATGGATGAAGAAGTGAAAGGTTATTAAGTTAGTTTTGTGCACTTATCTTATCAGCACAAGTTTCTGTTTCGATCCATTCATTCAGTGTGGGTCCCACCTCGGTTACAACCTCAGGATGCCGAGAGACTCGTCTTTATGGTTTTCTTTTTTCCTTAATTCAAGTGTGATAAGATAAGTGACTACAGAAGTTGACCCGTAGTTATTATAAAATGACCGACATATCACATGGATGATGGAGGAGCATCTATTCATCTTTCTTTCGACATGTCTTTGATATAATTAAATCTGGCAATTATAGTAAGTAATGTTAGAATAATACTACTCTCTTCCTTAACTAAATTATAAGTGTTACTTTATTTTTTTTTTATGCGCTAATTTATGCATGTTTCTTTGCTGAGGTATTTTAAGTGTTTGCAAATATTTAGTCAATGTTAGTAATAGTTAAATAAACACTCTTCTAAATTGAGGACACATCTAATGTTATTAATTAAGTTTAATTTTTTAATTATAATGATTTAATTAATTGAATTTTGGGAACTATTGGTAAAACTGTTTAGTAAGCTTAAATTACGTAACAAAAATGATGTAGTTTTTGAGAAAACCGCATTTTTATATTTATTTTTAAATTTTTTGTGAAAAATCTTAAGTTACATTCATTTTAAGAAGAAAATGATACATTTTATTTAACAAATTTTGCTCAAAAACACTGTCCTGTAAATGGTCAACTAATCAAATAAAAAAAAATATGTTTCAATGATTGCGAGTCATTGACTTGTGTGAAAGAGAAATAAATTACATTTAGCAACTAATTGGAAAATCAATTATTGAGGTTGCAATAATTTTTAAATTTATCATATATGTGTATCATGTGAATCTCAAGCATTTGTTTTTCTTTTTTTAGTAAAGGATCAATTATTGTAGTTTATCCTTAAAAATGTACGTACTTAGAGGTAGCGCAAAATTGAAGGGTGCTGTCCTGTTCCATTAGAAAAAGTTGATTTTGTTCTTTTTCCTTAAATTCCCTTGCTGGTAAATTAGTCAATTTAGACATTTCATTTTTGCGTTGAAATTTTAGCTAGTTGGAAAATACACTTTTACTTGGCGGCTGGTTTTCCTCAAATTGTTGATATTAATATTAATATTAATGTTATTATTATTATTATTATTATTGCATTGACTAAATAATCAAATATTATTTTTTCAGGAAGAATCCAGAATTGTATGGTGAACTTGCCAAAGGCCAGAGTCCTAAGGTCAGCCACGTTATTTGACTCAGCCATAACTTGGTTTTCATAATTGTCCACTCGGCGACCGTAGGGTCAATACACTTTCCCTAAACTGTTTAGAATAAAAACAAGCTTTATTTTCAATATAGATTTTATTTTAGTTTAGTTTATTAAGGTCGTAATACTAAACTGTGTAGAATAAAAAAAGAAGAAGAAAACTTGTAGAATAAAAAAGCAAACTGAGAAGACAATTTTAAAACTTAATTACTTAAAAAAGAAAGTTTAATTATGAAGTACGTTGTTTTTATTTTCTGTAATTTGCCGTCAATAGTACGCATGCGTGAACAACTAGTATGATGCAATCACATTTATCTAATTATTTTTTATATATGTAGTTATGAATTTCGATATTCGTAACATAAAGTTTCCATTGATCTTCTATTACGCATGACAATGATGTTCTTTTAAAAAAAAGTGTTTGACCTAATTGTTTTTAAGCCTATTTTTTGCACTAAATTTTAAAGTCAAGTTTATTAATAAGTTCTCATTGGATGCCTCATTAATTAAGTTTTGTAAATTACTTATTATTGTGATGTTGCATTTCCCACACTTGCAGTTTCTGGTGTTTGCTTGCTCAGACTCGAGAGTTTGCCCTTCCCATATTCTGGATTTCCAACCGGGTGAAGCGTTTGTGGTCCGAAATATAGCCAACATGGTTCCTCCTTATGACAAGGTTTTGCTTTGTCTATTAAGTGTTTGATTTATGTCACGTAACAACAAAGGAATTCAAATGTACAGTGAAGGAATGTCATAAACATAAACCTTAATGATTTCAACCCTTAAAGTTTGACTTGCTTTTTTGTTTCAGACCAAGTATTCAGGAACAGGAGCGGCCATTGAATATGCAGTGCTGCATTTAAAGGTAAATAGCCATTCACTTTCTCTATAATAAGTTAGTGGGTCATGCATGTGAAAAGTAGAACCTTTGGTGGTGGAAAATGGCCTTTTGCTTCATTATTTATGGGAGCCACATGCATCTTGTTTTCCCTCTATCACATCAAAGAACTGTTATATGTTAGGAAAAAATGGTCCAGAAAACATTGTTGGATAAGCTTAATCAAGTGTTAATTAATATATGGTCTAGTTGATGAGACTTGCATATTATCAACCTGTAATATATTCTTATGACAGTTTATACGATACTTAATTACTTACAAGTATTCATCAACCACCAACAGTTGTATAATTATCACTTCCTTTCTCTCTGGAACATATAGAAAAAGATTGTAATGTAAAACATTCTTTATTTAATGAATGCTTTGTATAATATTGGAACATGGTTTATTATAAAATTTGCAAGTCTGGTTTTCTTTAATGGGTGTCATTATTTTATAAACTTGAACCAATAATAGAAGACTATTAGGGAATCTGAAAGTCGCATACTCTTATACATTATTTTGTGGTGTGTAGCCTTTCCAAATTAGGTGGTTCTGGTGAAATAGTAACAGCAGTACCCACCAGCCACCACACCTTCCATTCAGAATGATTAAGAAAATAAAAGAGAAAGTGAGAAAATGGATATAGAATAGTGGTAGTGGAGCCCAAATGGATGAACAGATAGTGTTTCTTTAAAACTAGAATAGGGTTGTTTCTTTCCAACTGGTGGTTCTAAAGGGACTGTGTTATACAGGTGGAGAATATTGTGGTCATTGGACACAGTTGCTGTGGAGGTATAAAGGGCCTAATGTCCATCCCAGATGATGGGACCACTGCAAGGTATACCCTATTATTGCTTCATCTCATTAAACAAGGATTAAATAATTTGCCAAAAGGATCATTAGTACTCAAAGTACTTGTGTTATGAGTTTATCTTATATATGTATAACAACAAACTAGAATACATGTCCATCAGAAAAAGTACATTTGAAAATTTTAATCTATTCTGATAATAACTTTACAGAACTTCCAACTAACTTGGTGACACTTTAAAATGCTAAGTGGTGTCCTTAGTCACATGACAGTCTCCAAAAGAGTAAATTAAGAGTTCTAAACTTCCTTAATAACCTTGTAAATCATTTGTTTGGTCAGTGAATTCATAGAGAATTGGGTCCAAATTTGCACTCCGGCAAAGTCCAAGGTTAAGACTGAAGCAGGCACATTGGAATTTTCGGAGCTGTGTACCAACTGCGAGAAGGCAAGTAAAATTTAATTTGGGGGCATAATGTTTTGGCTTAAACTTATTGACATTGAAGTATTGTTTGTGATGCAGGAAGCTGTGAATGTATCAGTTGGGAACCTTTTGACTTATCCATTTGTGAGAGAAGGTGTTGTGAATAAAACGCTTGCTTTGAAAGGTGCACATTACAATTTCGTTAAGGGTAGCTTTGAGCTGTGGGATCTGGACTTCAAAATCTCTAACTCTCTCACTGTTTAAGACGCATGCATGTTGATGTACATGATCTTCCCCTTTGCAAGTGTTTGATAAATGTATAAGAATCCCCTTTCCCCTGGTTGTTTCCCTCAAATCCCCAGAAAAAGAAGCCAACACTGTGCTAAAATAATGGTCTCTTAGTCTTGAGACCAGTTCAATAAGTTCTTTTTTGCGTCGTTTTAATTACATACTCGCTTTTCTATAAGTCGTTTAACTTCAGAACTGATCTAGCTATTAAAATCAAGCAATGGATTGCATTTAATTGATGTGTTGAGAATTTAAATGTGAAAATTCATCGACTCATTTTTATAATTTAAAGATAGTGTCATATATGTTGTATGTTTAATTGGGGTTGTGTTTATTAAAATGTTTAATGGTAAAAGAATCTAATTCAGTTAATTAAATAACATGATGAATTATTTGTAAATATTTTATATGTATTTAATACCTACCGATAAAGAACAAAAGTGGTCGTATATATAGTATAAATGTTCTTCAAAAAGATTTAGAATGGCCAATGTTAAATTTAAAATAAAGCTTAATTATGTTTTAGCCCTAATAAAATTGGAACTTTTAATCGAGTCTAAAGTAAAGTTTTATAAATTTTTATAGTTTATTGGTCCTTATAATTTTGCAGTTCTTTCAAATTTTCATTCTTGAATGTCGTCACATAATATTTTGTTAAAAGATGTCATAACGAGATCTTACTCAAATATTTACGATATTTAATTAAAATTAAAATTAAATATAAAAATTAAATTTAATTAAAATTATAACATTCAAAATTAGAAAATTTAAAAATAAAATAAAATATGTAATTATAAAATTTTAAACTAAGAAATTATAAAAGAATATAAAAAAAATATAAAATTAACAAAATACAAAATTATAAAAATATATAATTTCATAATTACGAAATATAAAATATATAAATATAAAATTATATAATTATAAAACTATACAATTACAAAATTATCAAATTATAAAATTGTGAAAAAATATGAAAATATAAAATTATGAAATTATCAAACTGTAAATTTTTTAATTTTGATATTTTTTAATTTTTTAATTTTATAATTCATAATTTTTTAATTTTATAATTCATAATTTTATATTTATATATTTATATATTTAATATTTTATAATTTATATTTATTTTATTTTGAAATTTATAATTTTAATTAAAGTTAAAAACATTTTTCGTTAAATACAATATATTTTGAAAATATTATGTGGTGACACCGAAGGAGGGTGATAGTGTAAGATAATTGTCACATCACAAAATTAACATTAACATTGAAAAGTTTTAAAATATCGATGATTCAATATATCACAAGAATTGATTAAGGTGTCGATTGAAAATTTTCAAATTATCGATGACTCAAACATAATTAAGCCTAAAATAAATATAAAAGGAATTGTATTCATTAGGTTAAATTATGTCTTTGGTCCCCATTTTGTAGTAAAATATCGATTTTATCCCTCTATTTTTATTTATCTTAATTTGATCTTTATTTTGGAAAATTTGATGCAATCAAGTCCTTTCTGTAGGTGAGCAATAATAACACTAAATATGTGCCCCGTGTCAGTTCCTAATTTTTTGATTTTTTTTTATTCATGTTTTTAATTTTTTTAAAAAATCAAATATTTGTCACATGTCAAGCTGACGTCGTGTCACATGATAATGACTGAGTGATGTGACAGTGACAATGTCACATGTCACTGTTATGACATGTGTCATTTCTTCATTCTCAATTTGATCTTTGTATTTATATTTTTGTCTCAATTTAGTCCTAATTTTTGTAAAAATTGTACAATTTCGTCCCTCTCTAAATTAGAACAAAAAAATAATTTTTATATAAATGTTATACACATATTTTTATTAAATTTGATATTTTTTTTATATATTTTTGACAAAACTAAGTTTATTTAAATTTGTGTTTTTCAATCCAACTTTATTTAAAATTATTTTCAAATTTCAAATTAGTTGTTTTCAATTGTAATATAGACTGATTAAATTTATTTTAAAATTTTACATTTGAATTTATATAATTTTTATTTTTAAACCAATTGAAACATTTGCATAGAAAGTATTAAACTTTAACCATTTTAAAATATACAATTATTTGAAATATAAAATCAAATAAAAAAATAATATTAAAGTATAATGTAATAAAATATCAATATAATTTATTGGTTTTTTCTATTAGCATTATTTTCTATTAACAACTTTAAAACAATTTAAAATAAAATTAAATGTAAAATATAAATTTAAATAAACTTAATCTTCTTAAAAATATTTATTAGAAATTTCAATTTTGACAGAAATATTTGTGCACCATTTATATAAAAATTAAATTTGTTTTCAAATTGGAAAGGGACAAAATTGTTCTATTTTTACAAAAATTAGGACTAAATTGAAAAAAAATACAGGGACCAAATTGAGAATGAGAAAATGTCACCTGATATAATAGTAACACGTGATACTCTTACTATCACGTGACATGATGGAAGGACACGTGACAAAATTTTAATTTAAAAAATTAAAAAAAAAAATCCAGGAATTAACACGTGACACCCTATTTAATGTTGTTACTGCACTGCTAACAGAAATGATTTTAGTGCATCAAATTTATCAAAATATAGACCAAATTGAGAATAATAAAAATAGAGAAACCAAATCAATATTTTACTGCAAAAATAGGAACCAAAGGCATAATTTAATCCATTTATTATATTATACATGATAAGAAAGATATTATTATATTTTAAAAAAATGTCAAAATTTTTAGGTGATTAAAATTTGATTAGTAAAGAAATATATTGCAATTAATTAATGTTTAACCTGAAAGTTTGCTTTTCACTGGGTAACAAAAATGCTGTGTAAAATTTGTAGAGAATGAACTCTCCATTAATAATTTTCGATTAATAGATTGATATAAAAGTTTAAGGATTTCATTACAAATGTTAAGGGAGATATGTATATAAGACCAAAATCCGAAAAAAAAAATTAAAAACTTAAAATAACTACATCAAACGTCAAAAAATGTTAAGTAAAAGAAGAAAAATGTGATTTTCTTTTCTTACATGGCATTCTTTGTTTTTTTAGACTTAATTAGTTGGATGATACTCATTTTAATTTGGATGTTTCAACGACATGCCAATGCCAATGCCCTTAACGAATGCCAATACTGTTAACGACATATCACATGTTAGTCTCTGTTTTTTTTTTTAGTTTTGTTAAAAAAAAATTGTCACATGTGTCAGGTTCCTGGGATGTCATGTGACATTGTTAGTGTCACATGCTAAGGTACCGTCATGTATCATTGTCACTACCAAAGATTATTGTCTTGATTTCAATTTAGTGTCTAAATATGTTTATTTGTTTCAATTTAGTCTTCATACATGTCTATTTGTTTCAATTTAGTCCTTACATATATCCTTTTGATTTAATTTAGTCTCATTTTTTTTTTCAAAATAGAGAAATATTGTCTCTCTCTTAATATGAAATTTATTATTTATATAAATGTTATATTGATATTTATTATTAAAAATGACTTACAAAATTAAGTATTGATATTTATATTAAAATTCACTTGTAGAAGTCATGATAATAAAACATGGGTTAACAATTAAGAAAAATATAATATGTTATAATGTCATTTTCAAAATAGAGCAATGTTGTCTCTTTTTAAATTTAAAATTTGAGACCAAACTTATTATTTATATAAATGTCATACCCATATTTTTTTTCTTCAAAATAGTGTAATATTGTCTCTTTCTTAAATTTGAGACCAAACTTATTACTTATATAAATGTTATACTCATAAGAGAGATGATATTTCTCTATTTTGAAAAAATAAATTGGGACTAAATCGAATCAAATAGACATATGTGGAGACTAAATTGAAACAAATAGACATATATGAGAACTAAATTGAAATCAAGACAATGATATTTGGTAGTGGCACTAACACATGTCACTATCTTGCCACTATCTTGTCATGTGACACTGATATTGCCATGTGTCATACCAGGAACTTGACACGTAGCGAAAAAAAATCAAAAAACTTTAAAAAATTAAAAAAAGTAAAGGCTGACACGTGACACGTTGTTAACTGTGTTAATAATTTTTTTTTTCTGAAAAAGACCTAATTGAAGTACTTTTTCAAATATTGAGATGCAATTGACACTATTTTTAAAAGCGAGGACCAAACTAAAATATCCAAATGAGAATAGGTACGTATGACTAATTAAGCCTTTCTTTTACTAGATAGCACAATTATCTCTCTATTTACCAGCATATAACAACTTTTTATGTTAGAATTCGATCTCCGGAATTTTGACCTCCATTTTTGTTTTGAAAATCGGTTAGAATTTGGTATTTGGTTTCTGGAAATCCAAATCTTTAGTTGGGTTTTTTAATTTTTTTATGTTTTATGATTTTATAAAATAATATATATATATATATATATATATATATAAATGAAATAATGGTTACATTTGGGATTATATTTAAGTTTTTTTTAAATGTATTTTAATTTAGTTAATTAGTTGCCTTGATTAGTTACAAAAATAAAATTAATTTAAAAAGATGAATGTATAATATAAAGATTTGAACAATTTCCTTTTAGAAAATTGAGGTAATAATAATGAGGAAAGTAAAAAACATTTCAATAAAAGTTATTAGTAATGATTTAGAAAAAGATAAATAAGATAAGAGCTATTTTAGTAGAATTTAGAAATTATTTTAATTTTGAATATTTAACTTATAAAGAAAAATGAAGAATTGTTTAGTATATACAGTGTTTACTATAATATAAATGTATATTTTAAAAATAAATCTTTGTTTGTTGAAATAAGTAAAATATGATTTAGTTATAATTTTGTTTGTAAGAAGACTTAACAAATTTTTGTGTTTTTATCTATCTCTGGAGTCGTGATGCAAAGAGTTGTATTCTTTTAGCATTATGGTAGTTTATAAAAAAAAACACCTCTTTTTCTTTTTCTTAATGAAGTCAATGTGAGTTTAATAAATTGGTGACTCACTTGACAAATCTCTCTCTCATTAAATACTTGCACTACAAAAAGATGAAATAAATATGGCATTTATAAAAAACTGTCATAATTTGTTTCATAATACAACAGTTTTATAACTTTTGTATTTTGAATGCAAAATATGGCACTTACACATGCCATTGTATTCTATTATACATTTCTCTTCGCGACCATCTTTTTCCGTGGCGCTATCTTTCCCTCTAGAATATTGTTTTTTATTCTCCTTTCATCTAATTATTTTTTTTATTAAATGATAAAAATTGAATTTTAATATACTGTCTAGAAGAGACCAAACAAAATCCTACAAAATCCTCTCACTCAACCTCGCCCACGCTCTGGATGCCAACACCTCAACGTTTCCATTGAAGCTAACACCTAGTCGTTTCCACGATACCTCACCTTTTCTACAATGTGTCGCCGCCAGAGATCTCAACGTTTCCACATGATTTTGTCGTGACTTCCTTCGCACTCCGATTGTGACCCAACAACGTCTCCACATTTCCAAATCTCCACCTTTCCACAAGACCTCACCATCAACCAAGACCACCGCACCGTTGTGGCTGTCGACTTCCTCGCCAAAGGTTGCAGAATTCGTTGGTACAAGTGGACTTCCTCACGACTTCCTTCGCCACAAATTGGGGACCAACAACGCATGCTTTGTCGAACAACTTCGATGACTCTGACAACTCCGACACAATGTCGAATAGGGTTTTCGCTTTCGCTTTAGTCGCGAGCCATTTCTCTTGCGTATTCACCGCACTTCGCATTCCTCCCCTACCCAAACCCTCAACGAACCAAGCACACCAGTAGTTGCCACGAGCATTCGCTCTGCATCCCTTCATTTTCAGCAAAGCCATTATTGGCACAAACAAGGTCCTTCCACCTCTTTCCCTCTGTTACGATTTCCTTTTTTATTGGTTTACACTTTAACTATTGAATAATCTGCGATTCATATTCTTTGCTTTGATTATTGAGTTAATTGTGGATGAATGTAATATTAAGTGTGCTCTGTTGCTTTTGATTGAGATTGAAGATATCAATGCATTGGGAGTCTAATTTCACTGTTCTGTTGTAATATTGCGTGAGTGTTTGATTTAATGAATGTGTTTTTAGTTAATTTGGGGTTTTAATTGGAAGTTGGAACTACCGGGTCCCGTGCTTCAACGCTCTGTTCATATGTTGTTGTACTACTCTCACTGCTACCTCAACAAAGACTCCAACTCCAACCTCAGCAAAGTAAGAATGATCATTGGAATTTAAAAAAAAATGGCGTGAAGTAGAAGTTTGTGTCATTTATTGATGCTTAATTTTTTTAACAGGAAAGGAGTAATGTTGAGGGTTTATCCCACAAGCTCAATTTTCCTTGGAAACTATTTTGGAGCCATCAAGAATTGGGTTGCCCTTCAGATTTACAATTCTCAACCTCTTTCTTTTTCTTATTCCAGAATTTTGTTTTGAATTGGCTTGCCATTCATGACATTTGCAATTGTGAAGGCAAGTCTTTTTTGTTTTCCTAGTAGCTCTTATGGGTCAAATATAAATGGCATTTAATAAGTATATTCTAGATTGGGTAATGGTTGAGTTCACTTATTATTGGTAGAGATATAATAATAAGTTTATGTTTGATTATAGAATTCATGAACTCTGAAATCTAAATTGGATGGTGGAATTATTTCTTTAAAAAGTGTAATGAGAATAAAGTACACGTAGCATATTTGGTAATTCTTGATTCCATTGTTTGTACCGATATATTTTTAGGGTGGAGGCCACACAACTCCAGAGTACAAACCTGAAGAATGCCTTGCCATGTACAATAGACAACTATCTAAGAGGCCTTTGTAGGAACAACCAAAGAATAAGGTCATTTCTTATATTGTTTAGAGAGTTACTTTTCAACCAATGGGATTAAATATTGCTAATAGTGGTGACCATGACACTCCAATCGTATGACATCTACAACTGTGAAGGTAAGTCTTTTTTGTTCTTCTTATAATTGGTGGGAAGGGTCTTTTTATATAATTTTTTGTTGGAGTTGTTGTTGTATCCAGGTTTTAACAAAATTCCTCGTTGATTCCCTGTACTTGTTGGCCTTCAAATCTTGTCCAAGTGTTTTTATTTAGGTATTTTATTATTCTTTTGCTGTGATTTATGCATTTTTGTCTTTTTATGGATATATGAATGAATGAAAAAGATATATGGGTATTAGCTATTGCTTTGTTATTTTGATAGTTTTGATTTTCAATTCAACACTATTATACTTGCCTTTGAACTGTTATAAAGGAAATTAAGCACTTACTTTTGAAGGGAATAAGAACTTATGCGAGTGACGACTTAAGACAGCCAAGTAAGCATGGGTTGGAGCAAGCATTTCATAAAGACAGTGAAGCTCCATAGCCAAATGACGTAAGATAAAGCAAGGAGACAAGACTAGTTAGGAACATAGATATAGAAATTTAGGAAAATGTGTTATAATAAGATCTTATTTTTGTTTGGTTTTCAACATGTAAACCTTTGGATGATGTTGGAAAATATTAATTATGAATGAAATATTTGTGATAAAAAATTTATCTATTGTGATATATATATATATATATATATTTCTTTTTTTCCTTTTTATGATTTTACGAAAAATAGGTTAAATAAATTATGAGGATATAAAATGGTTAAAATAATTTTACATTCAAATTACGGCAATTCGAAACGTTGTATTACATTTCAGTACAAAGCAAATAATGACGTTTGTAGGTGTCACTCTTTGCATTGGAACTATTTTAAATAAATAAATTATGACAGTTTTTACTGCCATTATTTGCACAATGCATTAAATGGCGGGTGTTGCGGCAGTTCGCATAAGACTGCCATATTATATATTGTGGTGGCAGGATCTATGGCGGTATGCGGATCTGCCACACACGTAAAAAGTGGCGGTCGTAAGCACCGTCATATACAACAAATAAATGCCATATTTAATACGATTTTTTGTAGTGTTAGGGTCATAGTCAACCAAATTAACTTTCTCCTTATATATAACACCTTTTTCCTACATATAATATATTTGTCATTATATCTTAACCATTCTCGTTAATGTGAATTTTTTCTAATGATAATTGTTTCATCTCTAATGCATATCTAATGATATCAAATTTCAATATGTTTTACTTTGAATGAAAGGCAACGTTCTTGTTGAGATAGAATGCACTTTGATTATCATAATACAAAACATATTTTTCATGTGATAATCCTAATTCTTGTAAGAGTTTGTACATCCACAAAAGCTCTTCAAGAGCTTCCGTAATAGCAATATATTATGCATTTGTAGAAGATACACCAACACATTTTTTAGTTTGAATTGTCATGACACTATTCCCCCTACAATTGTTATGACACTACATTTGACATGACACTTTCTAGAATCACCATCACTAGCCTTGTATGCATATGTGTAACCATTCAAATACTAGTTCCAAAGCATAAACAAACTCTAGAAGTACCTTTGAGATACCTAAGTATCTACTTTACAACATGGCAATACTCTTTTCTAGGATTAGCAAGGAAACAACTAACAAAATTAACAACATGAGCAATGTCCTGCCTTGTACACACCATAACATACATCAAACTATCAACTATAGATGAATATGAAATATTCTATAGTTTTTTGTTTTTTCTTTCTCTCTTATAAGACTACTTTGTACTTAACTTGAAGTGACCTACAAGTAGAGTACTAACACAGTTAAAATTGTCCATATTAAATCTCTCTACACCTTTTTAATATATTTTTGATGAAATATCCACAATTTTCCATTCTTCCTATCACGAACAATTCTCATGTCAAGGATTTGTTTTACAGAACCCAAATCCTTTATTGTAATGGACTTCCTCAACTCCCTTTTAAGACTTTGAATGTTAGTAGTGTCATGACCAATAATCAATATGTAAAAGATGTAGAGTAAAAGAGTAATACATTTTCACTACAAAATTTCTTCACAAAAATACAATCATCACAATAAGTTTTGTCATACTTGTGATCAGGAAGGAAGGAAGTGCCTTGGCTGTGAAGCTCAATAGGACATGATGTTGCTGATTAAGTGTATCTAAAATGTTTTTGATGATGTTCATAATAGCATGACAATGGTTAACATGACATTTGTGTGATAATCTAAAAATGTTAATATGTTGTCCCGATAGTCGACTAGCCAACTAATGTAGTCGACTAGGTTCGTGCCTAATAGCAGCTGTTATATAAAAACAGTTTCTGCACTTTCTGAACCTGAATCTGTTCAACCAAAAAAAGGAAAGAAAGAGAAGTGTGAAACAGTTTCTTGGAGATATCTTGGAAGGTCCTCTTGAAGAATTCTATCAAGACACATTCAATTTTGACTTGGCAAGAAGAAGAAATTTCAGTCTTGGAAAATGTGTACTCAATCCATTTTGTAGGTTTTTTTCTTATGTTTTGATACAATTTGAAACTGTTTGTTTTTGTTGTTTTCTGTCTAAAGCAAGTGTGTGTGATAGCCTTGCTGTTGTGTGGTTGAGCAAGTGTATGGAAGCCTTGCGTGTGTGTGTTCCTTTATCTTAGAATTTAGATTTATCAAGTGTATTTGTAAATCTTGAAATTCTTGTGATATAGTGAAATCTCTAGCTATGGTTTGCTAGATGAAACTGGATGTAGATTCTTAGGAATCGAACAAGTATAAAAACTTTGTGTGCTTTATCTCTTCCTCTCCATATTTTGTCATAGTATAAATGCTCCAAACATTAAGCATCAAACCACACTATTTCAATTGATTCAACAAGCAAAGGGTTTATCAAAACAATTTCAAAAGTGCTAAAATTGGTGCATCAATTCTAACAAGTGGCACCAGAGCTGGTTAGTCAAATCCATAGTCGACTAGATCCTGACAGATGGCGAATATTTTACCGACTTTTTCTGAAAGGGCTTCAATAAATAGACAACCCTTATTTTCTGGAGATAACTATCCCTTCTGGAAAACCAGAATGAAGATCTTTTTAGAATCAGTTGATAAAGGTGTGTGGGATGCTATTGTTAATGGTCCATTTATACCTACAAAAATTGAGGAAGGAAAAACTATACCTAAAGATTTCTTATCTTGGACTCCTGATGAAAATAAACGTGCTCATTATGATGTGAGAGCCAAGAATATAATCTCATCTGCACTAACATTGGATGAATTCTACAGGGTATCAATTTGTCAATCCGCCAAAGAAATGTGGGATGTGTTAGAGGTAACTCATGAAGGCACGGATGAAGTCAAGAGAACTAGAAAGAACACATTAATCCAGAAGTATGAAATGTTTAGGATGAAGACTAAAGAGACAATCTATGATGTGCAAAAAAGGTTCACTCATATTGTGAATCATCTCATAGCCTTAGGAAAGGTCTTTGAAAAGGAAGAACTGAATATCAAAATACTGAAAAGTCTGAATAGAGCATGGCAGCCTAAGGTCACTGCAATTTCTGAATCAAGAGATCTCACCACAATGAGTATGGCAACCCTCTTTGGAAAACTAAGAGAACATGAATTGGAACTTGGACGTCTAAAAGAGGAAGAGGAAGGAGAGAAAAGGCAAAGCATTGCATTAAAAGCTGCTGCAAAAACTGAAAGCAGAAGCAAAGCCAGCAAAGATAAACAAACAGCAGATCAGGAGGATGAAAATTCTAATTCTGAGACACTAAAACTGATTGTAAAACGTTTCTCAAGATTTTTGAAGTACAAAAATAAATCTAATGCAAAATTTGCAACTGCAGGAAATAGAAGATTCCCTTCCAAGAGGCAAGAGTCATCACCTAGCACTCCAACATGTTATGAGTGTGGCAAATCTTGTCATATCAAACCTGATTGTCCAATTCTAAAGATCAAAAAGAAATTGGAGGAAAAGAGTGAGGCCACAAGCAAGTCCAAGAGAGTGAAGAAAGCATATATTGCTTGGGAGGACAATGACTCCAGCACCTCTAGTGATTTAAGTGAAAGCCATGAAGAAGAAACAAATTTGTGTTTGATGGCTGATACAAAATCCTTTGCCAGCAGTGTAAGTAATCTTGAATCTACTGATAAAAGCTATGAAAATAGGTTCTATCAACTTCTTGATGTATATAATGAGTTGCATGAAGAGGCTAGAAAGTTGCAATACTCTAATAACAAACATAAAGGTGAAAATAGGTGGCTTGAAAATAGATTAAAACAGCTTGAAACAAAAAATGAAGAGTTGAAAACTGAGCTTGAAAATATTAAAAAGCATAAAAGTGATAATTGCAAAAAGAGTGTGCTTAATTGTGAAAATTGTTCCAAACAATTAGAGAGAATCAAATATCTAATGAGTACATTAACTAGATTCACTCTAGGAAGAAATTATCTAGATGCTATGCTAGGTTCCCAAAGAAGTGTACTGAACAGAGAAGGCATAGGATATGCAGAACACGAAAATCAACTTAATAGTCGACTACAGTCAAGGAAATTCATTAACATGAGTAAACCATCTTCTATTGTATGCTTTTACTGTTGCAAACCTGGTCATACATCAAGTAAATGCTACTTTAAGAATCATGGTGTTCCTGAAGGTAAATATAAATGGATAGCCAAGAGTTCAAATGTTTTGTCTAACATGAAAGGGCCCCAATTCAATTGGGTACCTACATCATCTCTTTAAACTGTTTTGCAGGGTTTATGAAAAGCCTAATAATCAATGTGGTATTATTTTTTGGGCTGCACAAGTAAAGAAAAGTTTCAATCATTCCATGCGTGAGTAAAACAACTTTTAACACTTTTTAATGATGTTTCTTAGGACATAAAAATTAATCTTTTTGCATCAAAAGTGTTTCCTACAAATACAAATTGTGTTGTTGCATCTATGTTGTTATTCTTCAACATTTTAATGAATTAGGCATACTTGATTTCACATTTACAGCATAAAAATCTGCATTAGATTTTACCATTCTGCAGCAAATAAAGGTGACTATCTAGTTAACTATCGTTTTCATACTGCACCAGATTTGTCACCACTACACCAATTTTTTTGTTTCTGCATTACATAGTCGACTCATTAGTTAACTATTTTTTCATATTGCATCAGGTTTTCTCATTCTGCATAAAATAGTCAACTTGCTAGTTAACTAGCCACGTACTTTTCTGTGTTCGTGTGTCCAGATTCGCACATATTCGACTAGATTAATAACCTAGTTAACTATGTCTACAACAAACTTGGTTTGGTAAAGTTTTTGAGATAACTTTCAAATTAATTCCAAAAGTCATAAACAACACTACCAAATCCCTAAATAAGATCAGAACCCTAAATCCCCATTCTCTAATTGTTTTCAAAACTCCCAATCTCTTTAAAACCCTAATCTTGAGAAGTTGTAGTAAGTTACCTATATTCCATTTTCATTGTGCTATTTGAATTGTGTTGTTGTTGTTCTTCCTTCCCGCAACCTTCATATGCGTTTGAGGAAGAAGAAAAGAAATTTGTCGCTACCATTGTTGATGATGAGGAAGGATCTCCACAAGTTGAAATGTTCGATTAATGAGATTGTGATCTTTCTATCTTTCTCCTTTTGTTTTTATTTTGGCTTAAATTGGTGTTAACATGTACACTGCTTGATCTAGTTTCAGTAGCGTAAATAGGATATCTCTTTTGCCTATATGTTGTATGAGCTGAATGTTGCATACATATTTTGTATCATGTTTGTCCTTGCTATGCTGCATCTTGTCTGAACAAATATTTGTGGTAGTGATACTGAATATGTCTTATCCTTTGCATATTTTTTTACTGTCAGTCCCTTATTTTTCTAAATGTTCAAAAAGGGGGAGAAATGTGTGTGTGTTGTTTGGGTGTTTGTTCCTAGGGGGAGTAACCATGCATCTAGATTTTGGGATCAAGATTGTTCTTTTGTGATTGATTGTACTTTGAGCTAAAATGATAAAATTTGTTGTATTTGGTTTGTCCATTAAGTCCATGTTGCTCTTTTCTTGTTACTTGATTTGACAATGTTGCTTGTACTTTGGTATTCCAATTTCTCCTATCCTCATCTGCTGCATTTTACTCTGATACCATATTATATAATGACATGCATTCCATAGTTATGACATTCTATGATTTCATTGGCCTATTCATCATATAGGGGGTTTCAAGTTAGGGGGAGCAAAGGAAGCCCATGGTTTTGAATGCTTTTAGCTATATACTTCATTGAGATTGGCTATTTTCTGCATTGTTTTTTTTTATCCCTATTTTTTATCATGTCCAAAGGGGGAGAAATGTTTGTTGTTCTATGCAAGTTTGTCCATCATCAAAAAAGGGGGAGATTATTGCTGATTAAGTGTATCTGAAATGTTTTTGATGATGTTCATAATAGCATGACAATGGTTAACATGACATGTGTGTGATAATATGAAAATGTTAATATGCTGCCCCGATAGTCGACTAGCCAACTAATGTAGTCGACTAGGTTCGTGCCTGATAACAGCTGTTATATAAAAACAGTTTCTGCACTTTCTGAAGCTGAATCTGTTCAACCAAAAAAAAAAAAGAGAAGTGTGGAGCAGGTTCTTGGAGCTATCTTGGAAGGTCCTCTTGAAGAATTCTATCAAGACACATTCAATTTTGACTTGGCAAGAAGAAGAAATTTCAGTCTTGGAAA
>Ga0209589_1000480_pt1 | contig 56242 bp, 33 predicted proteins | sample CowpeawhiteBW_FD_187525 | JGI IMG/M metagenome (GOLD analysis project Ga0209589, IMG submission 187525) | Root nodule microbial communities of legume samples collected from California USA - Cow pea white BW (SPAdes) (version 2) | ecosystem: Host-associated > Plants > Roots > Nodule | place: USA...
AAAAAAAAACCACATTAAATCTTCGAAAAGGGGTTTTCCACGATAACCTACCGGAGAAATCTTCGTTCCGTCAATGACCTTAATCAACCAACAAATACGCCAACAAGAGAGCGCCCAACCAATGAATTGAATGGTACCCACCACTTTTCGCGGAAGCCGCCGTCTCCAACAACCCAAACCACTCTCCACACCTCCGCTATCCGCTTCCACTGTGACCCACAACACCAACCTTTATGGAACGATAGCTTTTTTGGGAAGACAAAGCCTTGTGATTGAAATGCCTTTCTGCGTCTCTGCTCGAAGAAGAAAGTTGAGGAGAAGAAGAAAGTTGACGGGAAGAAGAAAGTTGAGGGGAAGAAACGAGAGAAAATAGAATGCCCAATGTGTTTTTTTAAAAAGTTTGTCCAATCAAAGCGCGTGCACTTCACGCTAACTTTCCCAAACCGCTGCCTCCATTTCCCGTCTGCTTTAAAAATATTAAAATATTAAAATATTAACTGCCACGTAGGCGGGTAACTTTGGAGATAAAAAAACGGGGTATTGTATTATTATCCTAATAAAAATATGATGGTGGAATGAAGTTATGAACTGAAGGGGAAAGAGGGAGTAGCAGCCACGTGTGAGGCGAATCTACAGCTCACCAAAACATCAGGCAAAGGCAATAAAGGCGCCGCCCAATCACGAACACAACATCCTACGGAACAGACAGAAGTGTTGGAATTGGAACACAACACTAAGCTTCTAAAACTGCGTGTACGTTATTCTCACGACCACGAAGCCGAACCTAACAACGAAGCTAAGACATGCAATGAGGTTGTTCCCCTTCGATGTGCAAATCCAGAAAGAGCACCGCCGCGACACAACCAGGAAGCAGACGAAGCACCAATTCAGATAGAAACATGACGAATTCCCCTCGTCCTCACCGGACGCAAACCCTAACATCGTCGTCGTCGAACTACGATACCTCCACCAGCGAAGTCCCCGTCACAGAATCAAGAAGCTACGTATTCGAAAACAACAACACCAATACCAACACCAACGACTTATTAGAGTGGTCAAAAACCTCTTCCATCTCAAGCCGCGCCTCTCTCTCAAGCCTCAAAGATACGCTCCCTGAAAGCCCTAACATATACCACTTCTCAGAGATCTCCGCCGCCACCGCCAACTTCTCCGCCCCACGCCTCTCTTCCTCCTCCTGGCGCTGCCTTATCCGCCACCGCGATGTTGTTGTCTCTCGCCGCAACTTCCGCCGACAAATCGACCTCCCGGAGCTATCCCGCCGCCTCGCCATCATCTGCCGGAGTCACCACAGCAGCCTCGTCAAGCTCCTCGGCGCCTCCGTCTCCGGCGCCGTCATCTTTCTCGTCTATGAATTTGTCCCCGGGGCCAGCCTCTCTGACTGCCTCCGCAACCGCCGGAACCCTAGCTACACCGATCTCGTCACGTGGACCTCTAGGATGCAGATCGCCTCCGACATCGCGCATGGCCTCGATTACATCCACAATTTCTCCGGTTCCGACTCCGGTTCGGGATCCGGTTCTGGTTTCGTTCATAATCACATCAAGAGTTCCAGCATTGTTATCACGGAGGATAATTTGCGCGCGAAAATCTGCCACTTCGGCTTGTCCGATCTCTGCGGCGAGGCAGTCGCCGGCGACCGTGGGGAATCAGGTGAGCGGAGGGTGAGGATCGAGGGGACGAGAGGGTATATGGCGCCGGAATTTCAGGTCAGCGGCGTAGCGACGAAGAAGACCGACGTGTACGCGTTCGGAGTGGTGGTTTTAGAGTTGCTGAGCGGGGAAGAGGCGGTGAAATTCGAATTCAACGACGACGGCAGTTATCAGAGGACGAGCGTGGTGGATACGGCGAGAGTGGCGGCTGGGGAATACGGCGGTGTAAGGAAGTGGGTGGATAGGAGGCTGAGGGATTCTTTTCCGTTGAGTGTGGCGGAGAGGATGATTCGGGTCGGATTGGACTGTGTCGGGAATGACCCGAATGAGCGACCCGACATGGGTCGGGTCTCGATTGAGGTGTCAAAGTTGTACCTGGAATCGAAGGACTGGGATCAGAAAATGGGAACCGATATTGACTTGACGGTCTCGTTGGCCCCACGGTGACGGCTTTTTGTTCTGTGGAATTTTTCTTTTCTTTTTATTTCCATTCTTTTTCACTGCACAGATTTTGATTGTAAAGAAGAAAGAGATTCATGTATATAATTCACACATGTATACGATTACGAATTATGTAAAACGTTGGTGATTGAAGAAGGTACTTTTCATTGTTTGAAGAACTCAACAAATTCGGAAGGATTCTATGTTTTGTGTTTTGTTGTAGAATTTGGATTTGGATTAAAATGGCACACGTGTAATTAAGCAAACACTATCAGGAAATGTTTGACCGCATTCTTTTTTATGCGGTTCCCAAAATTTAAAAAGCTTGTGATGTGAGGATACCGTCATCAAGTTCTATGAGTTTTAATGGGATTTGATATTCTTTTTCAGTCATCATTCATAATTTGGTGGCTGTGCCATTGAGTTGACGATGTGGGATAATAATAAGACATCGTTGGTAGCTTATATTTTTTTGTAATGCTTGTATCTCATGGTTCTCATATATATATATATTACTCAAAGGAAAAGGTGATAAGAGGCAACTCAATGTCAAACATTTACGGATAGGAATAGAGTAAATGCAATTATTAATCGGAAGTTTCTCAAAATAAATTCAAAGCAATGACATTTGAACAACCTAAGCACTTACGATGCTACTACTTTCTGGAAAAAACTTTTTTTTTTATATTGATTACTACAACTCTAATATTGGTAAAGGCGAGGCTGTTGAAGAAAAAAAAAAGGAGAAAAGGAAGATAAACGTGAATGAGGAACAAATGTGAAAACTAAAAAACAAAAAGTAGTAGTTTTCACACGTGGAGTTTATGATAACGACAGTTTGAAAAAGAGAAAGAAAATAACGTTAGTAAGGTAATTTGACGCACGAAAGAGGAGAGGGGAGAGTGAATTCAACAAGTAGGGGAGTGTAACAGTAAAGGCCTATAAGAAAAGACAGAGCCCAAAAGTCATAGAAAATAAGAAGAGCCCAAAAACGGAGAAAGTAACAGGTTTGAGCATTACCCATGGCGGCAAGGATGTTGCAGAGGCGATTCATCTCAATCTTCCCAAGACAAACCCATCACCCCATTATTCAAGGTATGTCCCCACCTTCTTTATTTTCCGATTTCTCTTCACAGTTCCGTGTCTCTGTCTGTGCGTTCTTTTAGATCCTCTTAACTCAATACTAGCATCTTCCACCCCTTTTTTATTCTTCAATTAAACCCTTTTTTTTTCACGTCTTAAGTCCCGGTTTTGAAGTTTTGAGGACTAAATTTAATTGACGGCAAATGGTAACAATTACTTGTTTCTGGTTTCTGGTCTGCGGAATTGTCTTCAGTAGGGACTTTCCAAACTTCTCAAATTTGAATTTTTGAGTTTATTGTATGTTTACTTTTTCCTTTCATTGTTAATTTCTTTTGGCAATTATTTTATCCGTGGAGCTTCTCATGACTGGTTCTGAAAATTGTTGCCATTATGGTTTCAGGGATTTGTTTATTTATTTATTTGTTTATCGGAACTGAACATGGATACCTAGAGATTATAGCAATTCGCACACGTTATGCAACTAACTGAACCGACAGGACTCTTTAGTTGTTTTGAGGGATTCTTCACAGCTTTAGTTTGATACCTTGATGGTTCTGTCTTTCTTTGCATATCTTAACATTTTTGGGTGCATTGAAATATCTTTTTCATTTTGTTTTTGTTTTACACGAAACTTAATAAAAGTATTTTACCATTAATTAAGCAATTAGGAGGCAATAAAAGACATTTACAGCAGCACAAGTATTTACTTAATCCTAAGATACATTGGGCAACCCTTTTTAACAATAAGTGTTAATATGGAAATTGAAGCATCAGATGTTGAATAACAAATAGGTTGGTCTAAATACCTGAAAATATTCTTTTATATAGGTTATTTATTTATTATTTTTTAATTAATACAAAATCATCGAATTAGCTTTCTGCTTCTTTGATGGATTTAGTTCAAAGGAATGGAATACGCAATGAAGATTTATGCTACATGAAAGATTTTAACTCTGTATCTCCTATAATGCAAAACAGTGTTTTCTGAATGACAGGAAAAAGTGGATATTGTTAATTTTTATCTGGTGTCTCCCTCTTTGTGGCAGAATATCAGTATGTTTATGCTTAATATCTGTAGTTAAAGCCATTCTTTAATCATTCAGATAATAGCATAGTTTATGCTATAAAAGATGAAGAGCTGTCTATTTCTCTCACTTTTTTCTCTGTGCATTACCTTGTCTGTGAGCAGAAAGTTTTTAGTATTAATGTGAATGTTGTTTACTTGCAGAATCTTCTTGGTATTCTCCTACCAGTGCAATATTAAACAGATTTGGATTCCATCAAAGGGGGGTCGCTACGAATACAAATCCAATCAAACCAGTTCGTGAAGATGTAGAAAATAGTGAAGCTGACACCTTAAAACTAAGTCCAAACCCTGATAATGTTACTACATCCATTAGTGTTAATGATACCTCCTCAGTACAGTTTTCTGCCAAGTCAAGTTTGAAGACATCTTCAAGGCATGATCTGGCCATGATTTTCACCTGCAAGGTGTGTGAAACGAGATCCATCAAGACAGTTTGTCGTGAGTCATACGAGAAAGGTGTGGTGGTGGCAAGATGTGGGGGGTGTAATAATCTTCATCTGATTGCAGATCACCTTGGATGGTTTGGTGAACCAGGAAGCGTTGAGGACTTCTTGGCTTCTCGTGGAGAAGAAGTGAAAAGAGGTTCAACTGACACACTGAATCTTACGTTGGAAGATTTAGCTGGAAGAAAACCTTGAAAGGTACAATCTCACCTAGTATGTGTTCTGCAATAGGGTGTCACAGAATAGATCATAAGTGCAAGTCATTGTAATGATAGTTGATAAGAGCAATGTTAGTGAGACACTATTTTGAGCAAAATATTTTTTATTCGTCAAAATTTCTTGAAATTACTAATTTGGAGATCTCATTTCGTATAGTTTCATGATTTTTTGTTCTTTCTGATGAACATTGTGTTCTAAAGTTAAGCTTGGGGTGATGGTAAGGTGTCTTTAACTTTGGGGCATGTGGTACCGAGGAGTGTTTGACAATTCTTAATACTGGGTAAGAACCATCAAAATATGATCCATAAAGAATGAAAATATAAGCATATGAAATCTATAAAATCTACTGTTTTGATACTTGTTTGATTGGTCTACATGCAAGAAAAACTACAAAATAATCTAAAACACTGAAAATCAGTTCACACAAAGTTATATCAGTCCTTAACATGAATTTATATATCAGTTTAAATTTGAATATTTAATAATTTTAATTAAAATTAACATTTGAATAAATTGCAAATCTTTATTTGCTTTTATTAAATAAAAGTTAGTTCTATCAAATATCATTATATACAAAAATGTAACACATAATAGTAGTAATAATACTAATTTGATGTCTATACATATTTTACTGTCTCTAACAACGTAGCATCTCTTTTCACAAATTGATAACGTATCCACGATTATAGATCACATTTACAATCAAGGGATTTTAAGTTGAGGAGACAATTTTCAGGAGTTTATTTTAAGAAAAACGAGAATGTTGATCATCTTAATTTTCTCCTTAATTTATTTATCAGCTTTTCAAAAATAAGTTACAGAATATTTTTCATTTTTATTAATCAATTTATAAAAAACTATTTTTAAGAAAAATTTATAAACTAATACAACGGCACCCTGAACTGGTATCATATATATATATATATATATATATATATATATATATGTATATATATATATATATATATATATATATATATATATTATTTTTTTTCTATATTCTTTTATTTAATCAGTAGCATATTTTTTTAGTCATATTTTTTTTTTCATTTTTTAAATATTTTATTTATATTTTTTGTCGAAGTATTTTATTTTATTTTATTTATGGTAATATAGAACTCAGATGAAAAGTACGAGTTTCACTTTTTTTTTTCAAATTTATTTGTTTAAATTAAATTAATTTCAATCTATAGTCTTGATAAATTGAAAATAATTATACTTTCATTAGAAAAAATATATATAAAATATTAATGAAAATAATATATTAGACTAAGCATACAAACATGTTAAGTTTGATTTTAAAAATATTTATAATTAGGCATGACCGAAAAATATGTGTAAAAATAGATGTTTAATGATATAGAAATCTCTAATTACACACACGACAATAGGTAATATAAAAAACTGAGTAAAATAATATATTTTTATAACACAAAAGGTTTAAAAAATTAAATAATGAAAGAAAAATAAATAATTTATATACCATTTTTTTAAAAAAAAAATTATAATCCTTAAAATTCTTAAACACCAATGGTGAAGATGCAATTCAGTTAATTCAACGATAAAATAAATGACTTCTCACTTTTTTTTTGTCATTTTAATGTTTTTTTTTTTCTCAATTTTCCGATTTATCCTAATTTTATAAAACATATGGAATCATATGCTTATTATACATCTATTATACCAAAACCAAAATGTTTGCAAAGCATTTCTGTGTTGAATAGTTATGGTTCAATTAATAGGTATTTATCAATGATTATATATAAAGAGTTTATATATAATTATATATAAAGAGTTTATATATAGTTATATAATTATATGTAAATATAAAATGTTTATATGTAATTATATAATTACATTTAAAGATATTTTTTATGTTTATAATTTATAATTTCAATTTTATTTTTTAAAATATAATTATTTATTAAATTTTTAAAAATTAACGTTATTTTTACATATTTTATAATTTTTTTTATCAATTTATCAATATTTATTTTTTTATTTTATTTTTAATAAATATAAATTTATTTTGATGATAATCTATTAAAATACAGGCAGCACAGAATAACGCATTATTTACAGTTAATATTTATAAAAACTTTCATTTTAAATTTATACATATTAAATATTTTTAATTTACAGCATTATTATTAATTTATTTTAATTGTTACTTAAAAGAACATGAAAAAATATAATACATGAATAGGCTAAAAGAATGATATTTGTAGGAATAGAAACTAAAATTTTTTTTATTTTATTTAACTGTTTATTGGGAGAGAGAAAAATAAAGAAACCTCTTGCGGCGTGAGAGTGGAAGAGACAGAGATAGAGTAAACCAAACCAAAACGAAAGGCGAGGCGAAGTGAGTACGAGAAATGGCATGTCGCTCTGTTATTTCATCTTCCCTTCACATGACAAACTCCATGACTGTTAAGGGTGTTCTTTCCTTCGCACCTAACCCTCCTCTGTTTCATCATCTCCCCAAAGCCGTCACCTTTGTTTCCCTTTCTGCTTCAACTAAACCTCCCACGAAGTCATTTCAAGGTTTTCTCATTTTTTCTGTTTTATTTTTACGTTTTTGGGATTTTGTAATTCAGTTAGTTTTTCTGTTTGATGTGCTCATATATATGGAATTGTCACTTGCGTCCATTGAATGAACTTAATTTTATTTGTTGTGCCCGTGAATTGATGTTATCATTTTCGTTATTCTGGTTAAGGAGTGTGGATATTGGTATTTTTGGGGATTGGAGAAGGCAACGAGTTATTAGAAATTTAAAATTGCTGAAGAGATATAGAATGGAAAAACAGTGCAAGTGAAGGAACGAGGAGAGTGAATTTCTTTTTGATGATTTTTTAGATAATCTTTTTGAGTAGGATTCTCATTTATCTTTATTTTAAATAGATAGGTTCAGTGTCATTTTATGTGACTAGTTTAGAGTTCACCATAATTTGGGTTTAACCTTGTAGTGTATGAACAATGACGCTTTTTAGCAGTCCCATTACTTATTTGCAAGTACAAATTATATTTTTGCTTTAAACTTGTGGTTGCATGATATGTTACTGCTTGCTGTAAGGTAAGATCCTCCGAAAATGATGCTTTTCTATAGCAAATTGTACTTTTGAGATACATATGGAGTGTTTAATGACATTTTTTTTGGTTTTATTGTTTTTAATTTTCAGTGAGATCGGTTGTTGGCACTACAGAAGCTGCATCAGGGTTTGATGAAATGGTTTCTGGGACTGAGAGGAAGTATTACATGCTAGGTGGTAAAGGAGGGGTTGGGAAGACAAGCTGTGCTGCTTCACTTGCTGTTAAATTTGCCAATAATGGACACCCAACTCTTGTGGTTTCCACTGATCCAGCACATTCTTTGAGTGATTCTTTTGCTCAGGTTTATTACATTTTTAACCTTATAGTTCTGATGATACTCACATGTTAGCTGCTTCAAGATCTGGTTGCCTTGCCTTGCCTAATACAAGTTTTGCAAATTGTCCACTAGGATTTGACAGGGGGAGCATTGGTGCCAGTGGAAGGACCTGACTATCCACTTTTTGCCCTCGAAGTAAGCTAACATTTTTTGTAGAATGAATTAGCTTATAGTTAGTATCCAGTTTACTTGATGGCATAATTGGTATTTTTGTGGGAATAATTGTATACCATTTATTAGATTACCACTCTCCACTTATTTAAGTTTGTAGGTCCTTACTTCCTTTGCAGATAAACCCTGAGAAATCTAGGGAAGAGTTTCGAAATGCTGCTCAAAAAAATGGTGGAACTGGGGTCAAAGATTTCATGGATGGCATGGGTCTTGGAATGATTGCAGACCAGGTAAAGATTTATTGATATGTTCTCAACATTTCTTGTTATGTGTGTATTTTCACAGTTACACTGAATTTTCACAGGGTGATGAATTTTCTTAAAGCAATTTTTTTTTTATCAGAAGTCTAAACCATAATTCTGTATACTATCAACCTGCCATGATATTGACTCTAACGTGTGTCCTCTTAGAAAGCCCGATTAACCTTTAAGGACTGACTAAGTTGAACTTTAGGCACTAAAATATGAATGGAGAAAAGAACAATGTCACATACTGATAAAAGCCTTGATCAGGCTTGTAGGAATGAGTAGATTTTTCCGCTCAAGCTTCAAAGCACACAAGAATGGTCAAGGGAAAGAACCTTGCACCTGTAGAAGGTTTGGTTGGTTTCTTGGTGTGTTTGAATCAGGGTGGAGTGAGTCTCGACTCTAAGAGGTGTATGAATGTGTTAAGTTCGGTCAAGGTGTATGGAAGCTTGGTTCTTGATGGGTTCTTGGAAGAGTTTTAGAAGAAAGCTCTGGTTGTTTGTTGTTGGAAGGGTTTTAGAATCCTTAAGTTTTTTTGGTTTGATGAAGGTTCTCCTCAAGCTATTTAGCCTTGCTTCTAGTCAGGACACCCCTAGAAGCTCTTGTTATGTCTTAAATTCTCTTCTTCCTTTTTTGGTTCTTAGTCATGCTTCTTGCTGTTATTCCTCCTTGTGTTGGTTCCTCTTAATCCATGATCACATCACACACACAGGATTTATAATCTAATAGCATTTTGCATCTAAATCAATCTGAACACCAATGACAGCTTCTGTTAGAATGAGTATTTAACAAACTCCACTGCTTGATTGAAGCAATGCATCATGGAGTCCCACATCACCCAAGTTTGATTTCTGCGCAACAAAGTCAGTGGAAACTAACATGCAGCATTCTGTTAAAATAATTAAAAAATATTTCCATTAAATTACTTGCCTTTTGCTGTTTAATATTTATATATTCATGATATGCAACTAAACATTTTTTTAACTAAGAAATGCTCAAAGATAATTGGTTCTACTTCAGAATAAGCTTGCTTCTCTAAGACAGGTTCATATGTATTTTTGTTGCAATAGTTGGGAGAGCTAAAACTGGGAGAACTTCTGGATTCACCCCCTCCTGGGCTGGATGAAGCTATTGCGATCTCCAAGGCATGCATTTTATGTGCTGTGTACATTTATTTCGTTGCTAATTATTCATGTAATTATTCCTTTTTGGTTCTACTAACAATTTAAAGCCTTTAGTCAGGTTATGCAATTTCTTGAATCACAGGAATATAGCATGTTTACTCGAATAGTATTTGACACTGCACCTACGGTAAGCAAAAAACTGATAGTTATGTATTTCAGATCACCTTTTGTATTTTAGCCTTACATTGTAGGATTGACCATGTTCCTGATCAGGGTCATACATTACGGTTGTTGTCCTTGCCCGATTTCTTGGATGCATCTATTGGCAAGATACTAAAGGTAAGACTACTGAATTTAATCCTATGAAACTCCTCCCCAATAGAATTGAGTTGATTCACTTGTTTTAGAAGCTGATATTTACAGTAATGAACTTCATAACCCTATGCAATGCGAGAACTTGTTCCAATTTTTAAATAAAATGATTATGTTCTTTATATATAATAATGTGATGCAAATTGCCCTGCCACTCAACCAGTTTTGAGTAGGTTATCTGTGAAGATGTCTTGAACACTTCTTCCCTATAATATTCTAAAATATTTATTTTTTGCATATATATATATATATATATATAGACACACACATAAAAATAGCTAAATAACATGAAATAATTAAATAAGATAGACTAGAAACATCCCACTAATCAATGATAATGATAAAATAAACAAATAAATAAGTATAAGAATGATAAATGTCTTTTTCCCTTTACTAAGGTATTTGGAGAATAATAAAAATTTGATACAGCTTTACTCAAATTTTATTGCTCACAATTCTCGCATAAAGTTCTCCGGTCTTTAAATTTCTGTATTTCGTTTTTTGCTTAATTGAAGGGAGGGATCATGTCCTTTTTAGGCCAATTGCACATGGTTGCTTTTGGTTGAAATTTAATTTGATTTTTGACTTGGTTTTCATTCATACTTGATTTTTTGGATCTCTCATTTGAAAGTGATAAGCTTTGAGAAGAATAAGCTCTGCTAGCTGATCACTTCTCTCTCTTTTCTTTTGTAATTTTAACTTTTGTTAATCAAATTTTTTTGTGATTTTTTTTGTTCTTATATTTATTAAATAGTTTTTTTTATGTTCTTTTACCTATATAATACATTTTAGGAATTTTAAAAATATCTATATTACCTAATAATGTGATTAAAACATTGTATTGTATGGAAAAATATTGTGCTATAAGTTTGGAATGTTGCAATGTTTATCAGATCGTGCTTGGAAACTGTTCCAATTCTACATTTCTCCATCTTCCTCGTTTTTTCTCTTTCCTTTCCCAATTTATGTTTGTGCAAATGCATCCCAGTATTTCAAGTGTAAATTTGAATATTCTTTTCATGAAAGATATAAATCTGATATCTTTATACCCAACATGCAATCTATCAAAGAGCAAAAAGAATAAATTGTTGAAAATTGTCTTTTGAGAGTATTCACAATTTCTCTTCTCTGCCCCCTAAGCATTATGTAATATGTCTGATTCCTTGCCAGATTTCACCTAATGTTTAGGGGAAGTAAGTGGTTGACCAAAATGATGCATCACATGATCATATTTAATCTTCCTTCTTCAAAGTGAACAGTCAGAAATAATCTTTATCATAATTGATACCAATTATTCTTCTGCAGCTAAGACAAAAGATTGCGTCTGCTACATCAGCAATTAAATCTGTGTTTGGGCAAGAAAATACCCAACAGAATGCTGTAAGATTTATTTATACCTGGGATTACTGTTGCGTTCAGTTTCATCTTAATATGCTCACACACATTTGTTATACTAAATTGTGCAGGCTGACAAATTGGAGAAACTTAGGGAGAGAATGTTAAAAGTGCGCGAACTTTTTCGTGACACAGATTCAACTGAATTTGTCATTGTTACAATCCCCACGGTATGATTTATAAATTTCTTTCCACAATTGACTAATATGTGAATGACTGGTGTGTATAACGATATAATGATGAATTGACGTATACTGTTGTGTGACCAACCCTACTAAAAATATTAAAGGACTACAACTTTCAGCTATATTTGCTGTCAGGTGTGGTGTAGGGCTAGGAATTGGTAGCTAGTATGAAAAAGAATGTTACATTTTTGGGAATGCCATATTTGTCAAATTAGAAAGAACGACCCTCTCCTGTTCCAGTTTATTGTGTCTTTCAGTGAAATTATTTCCTGTGCACATTGATTATTGCCTTTCCCTTCCACTGTCTCTGTGTGTCCACTAACATTTTCCTATTTAAATAATTGAAATCTTGAAGTAGAACTGGAGTGTTGGACAAAAGCTTTGGGTTTCAATTCAAAAGAATAAGATTGAGGGGTATCAAAATTCTGTTAAATGTAACCAAGATAAATTGTTCGGGTTGGTTTACCTTTTGGCTAGCAGTAAAGAAGAAGATAAGTTGAAAAATGAAAGAAAGAATGTGTTGGGCATCTATACTGGATATTTTGATCTCCAATTTCCTGTGTGAAATGGAACTGGATCTATCTAATCTTATTGCAAGAACTACTTTCACTATAAGAATCAAATATTCAATTATTAAAATAAAAAATGAATCCACTATATAAGTTTGGCTTTTTATTTTTTATTTTTCTCTTTTGTGAATGTACATGTGATGGAAAATGATTGTTGAATAGTTGTGATGCTGAAGCTTCATAGTGATGCCTAACCTGATTTATTAAAAAAAAAGTCAGTTTGGCTTTTGAACAAAATATCGTCAATTAATTGGTGTAGCCACATTTACTAGGCAAAGGTTTTCGTGGTTGTTGTAGTTTACTGAATGAATGTTAGATAGCTAATACTACATTTCTTAATCGTTGATATTTGTGTCTTTACTCCCCAAAGGTGATGGCAGTTAGCGAATCATCTAGATTGAGTGCTTCCCTTAAGAAGGAAAGTGTTCCTGTGAAGAGACTGGTTGTCAACCAAATTCTTCCACCGTCTCCATCTGATTGCAAGTTTTGTGCTATGAAAAGAAAGGTACTTTTAACCGTTTTCTCTTTAATTTTTGCATGGATTTCATCTGAGTGGTTAGCTACATTGTAATCCTGTTCCACTTGGTGTAGCACTGAACCATATTCAATTTGAATGATATCATCTGGGATAGTTCAGGGTATTCATTGAACTATCTAATGAATAACTAAGCTATTTGATAAAACCTTAAAAGAGAAAGGGAGAATACCTGTGTCTTGAACTTGCGGTTTTTTTTATTTTGAGGATGACAAATTTTTACCGTACTATGAAAACTTTTCAGGATCAGATGCGTGCTCTTGATTTAATTCAGAGTGATCCAGAACTTTCCAGCTTATTGATGATCCAAGCACCACTCGTTGATGTTGAGATAAGAGGTGTTCCGGCTCTCAAATTTCTCGGTGACATTATTTGGAAATGACTTGCACACGTATCAAGCTATGATTAGGTAATATGCTATTTTTAAGTCATTTTGTCACAGCATTTTTAGAATCAAATCATATAGTTTATGATTATTTTTGACCGAATCATATGGTTTATAATTACGCTGAAATTTGAATTTCTTCACTGTTAGGTTAAATTTAGGAATTTGCTGAAGCTGGCCGCTGGTCACATGAGATCACATCAAGGCTATTTATGTAACGAAAGCTACAAAGCAGATGAGATCGCACTTATATAGGCAATGCCTTCCAATATTTACAAGCTAGAGTTTCGAAACATGAAAACTTTTTGGTTTTCACGTTTTTTCACGTTATAAATCATCTTGTATCTGCACTATTTTTTTTAGCTTGCCCACATTTGGGTCTTTTAGGCAGCCATAATGATTTTTATGTTTTTAATTGTTAAGAGAACGATATTCTTGATACACTCACCAAACAATATAGAAGAAAAGTTCGAATGATCTTCATTATTTTCAAATATGGGTGTTTATGAAACGAACTGTAAAATTCAACAATTAATAGCAACGAAAATTAACATTACTAGAATACAAAAACACAGCCAGAAGAGGTGGACATGCAACTATGACATGACTAATTGATCACATCGAACATGCATAGTTAGCCAAAAACCAATATCATCCCCAAAAAAATTATCGGACATTCTAAAAATCATGAGAATCCTAATGTAACCTCTGTTAACTCCAATTTGTACAACTCAGGTTTGTAATGTAAGAGGTAAAATTCGATGGCCTGAAGTTTGGTAGAACCTTACTTCTTTCGGAAGGTTACCATGCAGAAAAATGCTATAGCTCGACCAATTACACCCATAAGAATGAGGATGGATATGCACAAACTCCAATCATGAAGATTGTAGCCACTTTTCAAAAGTGAACCACAACGAGTTATGAGCCACACCCCCTGATACCTGTACAATGAAATTAACTGTATATTCAGCATGCGGATTCGAATGAGTGTTAACTATTAACAAGATATATTTCAAAAATTTTAGAGGATTCATCATTTGCATTAAGGATTTGTTTCTTCAAGCGGTTTATTTACCTTTCAGCATTTGCAACAACTAATGCTTGTAAAGCCCACTTAGAGTAGCATAAATTAGCTATATCCTTCAAAATTTTACTATCGTTTGGTTGTGTTGCAACGAGAGTTAAAACCACGGGAAGAAGTACTGACCACTGCAAAAAACATAAATGTTTTAGAATAATGACGCGAGTAGTATTTAATTGGGATTAGTAAAAGTTTTATACTTACTAGCTGGGCAGCACCAGGTTCAAAAAATATGGACAGTGCATATGCTATACCAGTAACACAGTACACAAGACAAAGCAGCACAATATAATTATCTGCAAAAGTTGATCTCGGATTGGTGAAGAAATAGAACATAGAAAGGTACACCACAGGCTTGATCACTGTATTGAAATGATCTATGGTGTCTTTAGAGAGAAAATAAGCCAAGCTGCTCATGCCAGAATCACTCTCCCTCCAGTAGTGTAATTTTTCCAAGGAAAATGATCTCAAGGCCGCTATCTTGCACAAAAGAGCTGAAATTTACAACAATGGATAAGGATAAAGATGATCACGTGAATGCTAGGGAGATTATTTGCAATGATATTCATATGACTTACATACTGCAATCACCGTATAGGTGTAACCAGCAGCACCAAATGTTTGCTCACTGCCTTTTGTAAGAGATCCTAAGCAGGCTCCAGCAAGCAACAAAATAAGATAATCTATGGCTTGCATCCTAGCTTCTCGTAACCGCTGCTTCCCAACCCTGAAATAACATTAGCATGGAGTAAGAACCATAAACTAACAATTATCTGATTTAAGCAAGACATCAGGAAAATATGATGACTTACCGTATAAGAAAATACTTATATTGCTTGAAAAGGCCAGGAGTTTTTCGGTCAGATAAATCCTTGGATTTAAAAAAATTGTGTCTTATCTTCTCCCCACTGAGTTCCACATTGTTTCTCATGTCTCGCCATAATTCTCCAGCAAATGTTTTGTCTGCATGACTGGATCCATGGGGATCAATTTCACTAGCTGAATTTACACTGTGTGACATATCATATTGAACTGCATTCTGCCTCATATCAAGAGGTATTGGATATCCGTTATGAAGCATCCATCTAACTGGCAGGTCCTTGTAACTCAGTCCTGAGCTTCCACCAGGTGTTGTCAGGCCCTCCAAAATGTCAATGAAGTAATCTGGAGGATTAATCCGCTCTGGAATGTTCATCCCCAAACCTAAAAAGTATTCTTCAACTTTCTTTGCAGATCCGTGATACACAGTAAGACCACCTTTTCCCAGAAGTATAAGGTCATCAAACATCTTGTACAAAGCATAGCTGAAGCAGAAGGTTACAGCCGTTAAAAATGAAAGGGATACTAGTGTTACTGTCAACCAATCCATATTTTATATGTATTCAAGTTATGATAATAAATCTGTCTCAATTCAAGGAAAAAAACGTACAGAAGAATGAGATATGCACATCACAATGTGGTATCAAAGCCCATTAATCATGCTAAGAATGAGATAAAACTCTTGTACACTAAATGGCACTGGCAGCTGAAAAAGAAAAGAGCAGAAAACTTTACCTGGGTTGGTGAACCACCATGCAAATGTTCACTCCCTCAAGAGCTTCGCGTCTTAGTGCTCTTAGAAGCAGCTGAGAAGATGCACTGTCTAAGCCAGACGTGGGTTCATCTAAGATCAATAGTGAAGGTTCCATAACCATTTCCAATCCAACATTTACACGCTTCCTTTGACCTCCAGAGATCCCTCGCTTTTCCACGGTTCCAACCAACGAATTACGCACTGATTGAAGCCCCAAGAATTCAATAACTCTTTCGACAACCAGAACTTTTTCTGGTTTTGACAAGTCAACAGATAGCCTTTCACAAAAGTTCATTAAAATTAGGCATAAGTATAAGAAGACAAGCAAGGCTAAGACGAGAGAAATCTAATATCATTTTTAGGATATATAGCTATTAAAATGTCAAACAATGTGATGTACCTGCACTGTGCACTGAACCAGAGATTCTCTTCCACTGTTAGGTTTCCATGAACTACATCATCTTGTGGCACAAAGCCAGTAATTTTCTTAAAGGAATGGATTGATTCATTCCTTCCATTTATAAGAATTGAACCAGTGACCGAGCATCCTAATGCCTTTCCAGCTAGAGCTGAAAGAAATGTTGTCTTGCCTGCCCCTGATGGACCCATGACAGCAGTTATGCGGCCAGGTTTAATTTTCCCAGTAACATATCTCAATATATGCTTGTTTTGAGCTTTCAATGTTAGAGTCAGATCCTTGAAAGAAATTTCAATTAAAGGCCTTTTCCTTCTTTCAGTGTTTGTAGCCATTTTAATTACCCCCGAGAAGGTAAGCTTCTTGTTTTCTTGTTGCTGAGCTTTCTCTTTTTCTAGCTGAGAATATGCATACTTAAAAATTTGGCTATGAGTATGTGGTTGTTTTCCCTTTGACACATTTGCTGAGATACTTCTACCTCTAGTTTCTACTTCTGTATTAATGTTGTCTTCAATATCAGGATCATTTTCAATTTCTTGTATTATCTGCATCAGACCACTGGGTTCTTTTCCCTTTTTATTTGTTGCCACAGATGAACTTGCAACCATGCTTGAAGTTGTAGGTCGTGAATGTGACAACAACTCAACATCTGCTTCAGAATTTGCTTGTGCCAGAATTTTAACTTTTTCCAGATTTGCTGCATCCTTCTTGAAGGTGCGAGATAGTTGAGCTTGCAGCCCCATTGCACCCTTCTTAGTTGCATCTTTTGCAAATTGCCATCTTTGGCGCGCATTTGCAGTCTTCCTTGCACTTCTAGCTGCTGCTTCTCTAGATTTGGCCACTCTTCTTTCCCTAGTAGTGAGAACTTGGTCAGAACAATTGTAAATAATGAGTAGCAAAGTACTCAAAGCAGCCTGCATAAGCAGTTAAAGAGTGTTAACTTCCACATGGTCTCTGTGTGTGCTCATGTTTCTATTTACGTTTCTCAACATGACATTGTACTAAGAATTGACCATGAACTAAAATACGACTTCGACTTTTCAGTGATGTAGATCAAAGGAAAGGAAGAAATCTATGGAGAGAGACTGAAAGATGGATATAAAGAGAACAGGTAAAAAGTTTAGTTCTAAACTCAAATGTTTAGTTCTCGGGAAATTGAAGTCAAGGAAAATTTTCAGTTCTCAACTCAAATGTTTATTTCTCTACAAATCAAATTACTTAGCTATTCTCCAGTTAAATTTGGAAAAACAAATACTAAATTTCTTGAAGTGCTAAATAACTCCCAATTTATTAAAGTGCACTAATATTAAAACCAAAATTACAAAATTACCATAACAATTAAATTCCAACCAATTCAACTATATTCATTGTTGTGTAGTTCTCTAAAAATCAAAGTACTAAGCCATCCTCCTGTTAAATTTAGAAAAACAAAATGCTAAGTTGCTTAAAGTACTAATAACTCCCAATTTATTAAAGTACACTAATATTAAAACCCAAATTATTAAATTCCCATAACAATTAAATTCCAACCAATGCAACTATATATCATTATTTCAATTCCATATATTTGGGTTCAGAAATAACTTACAATGAGCATAATTCCATATGCACGCATATTTTGGGTTGCTGTGTTTGAATTACATGAACTCAACTTGAAGCATCCTACAAGATAATCAGTAAATGGTCATATGTACTCTGCATATATACAGTCAGAAATTGATCAGTAAATATGAAACTTGAATGATGCTGCAAGAATTCACACTTCATAGTATCTTACTTTTCTCGGATGTGGAACCCATCCTGCAGTAATGTCTGAAATTTCAAGGGAAAATGTTAACGAACTTCCCAAGAAACAGTCTAACAAGTATACCAAGAAATTAACTAAATTGGTCCTGTCTAGTCAAGATAAGCAAAAGCTTAACGTATTCCATTGCAACTATGCAAGATCACTATTAAAAAGCTTTAACCACTTCTTTTTACTTTTTGGAATAGTTATAAATCCTCTTAATAATATTTCCAATTATCAAATGAAGACAGCATTAGATGCTTTCCATGCTGCCAAGATGTAAAATGCATATTTGTTCATTTAATACAGTATTTTATTAAATATGAGGAGAATGCTTCAAGAGGATATATCAAAACTGTTCCTTCTAGAACCCAAATTTGATAGAGTATAGTCATAAAGTTTTGGAGCAAAATAATACCCACTACTGCAAGAAATTCTTTTTGTGGTTGTTGGACAATACGATCCAGCTGAGCAAAATATGTCACTACTGCTACTAACGTCAGCCCAAACATTTGCTCCACCACAGGTATGGTTTGGCTGCATTGGAGGCAGCTGATAAAGATATCTGCAGAAATATATTTGTTCATTAATTTCATAACAGAAAGCAACAAATCAATGAAAAATATCAAATCTTTGATCCAGAATGAGAACTCACGGTTCACATACGCCAGTTGTTTTATTGAGTTTAGCAAGAGGGCAATAGGAACCTAGAGGGCATGCTTCAAGAACAATGTTGCATAGGCCGAAAAAGACATAATACAAGCATCAGAGACAGTTTTTAAGATACATACATCGACAACGGCTAGTTTTATTATAATTGATGTCAATATGCTATAATAATATTGGCTTTTCATTGCAGAAGTTACACATGAAACACACTCACTAGTACAAGATATATTTCCAAATATAAGAATTACACAGAACAAATATAAATCTTTGAATAAATTCTTTGTTAAATCTTTACAGTTAAAAAGTGCCAAACAGCATGTAGATGCTTAAAAGATGAATTAAAAGTTGCTAAAAAAGCTATTTGCAGTCATCTTGGTAAAAATACAAATTAAAGATTCTCAGTCAGTGTACTTACGTATCATGCATGTGATACCATGAGGACAAAAGAAGCCTTCACAACATGGTTGACAGTTTGAAGTTCTTGCAGGTATCTCCTTGGAATTTTTAAGATCAACCTTCTGGCTTGAGAGATCACTACAGGCCCATCCTGGCTCACAACCAGAGACCCACGAGGTTAAATTGCAGTTCTTGTTAGGCTTTAAATAATTGGCACTTACAGATTTCCCCAATAAACTATCCAAGAAAAACTTCACTTCTGCCGCTGTGCACAAACGTTTTGCAATATCTCCTGTTACATCATCAGAGTCCAAAACATAAGAAGAAGAGTTGTCTCATGACACAAACAGATTTCTTGTATTCAAAGAAAAGTAAAATGATGTTCCTTCCCTCATCCAGTCACCTCTGTCGTAGCAAGAAACACTTTCTTTTCCCCAGACCCCACTTTTACTTTTACAGGATGAAATGAAAAATAGTGATCTAAGTTATAGAATACAAACAAGACACAATTATAAAAGATGGCTAGTAGAAAATAATGAGGACCTTCTGTTAACAGTGAACAATATAGTCAAAGCATAACTCATGAACTCCATGTTTGTCTATAAAGAATTCAGAGAAGAGAAATTCTGAAATCTGTAAAATGTATTGTAATGTTGAATATAGAGTTACAACACTCAAGTATATATACAACCTGATAGCTTGATTTATAAGCTAGTCAGTTAAGATTTAACTGTTTTATAACAGACTCCAACTGTCCCAATAGAATAACAGCTGGCTAACTAACTATTAGTTTTAACATACTATTTAATAAAGTGAATATGATACTAAAAAAATCCTAACATTAAACAGTTTTGTACTAACTATAATTTATCTCTCTCAAAGTTACATCCATGAGTTATAACCCATATATCTATAATATTCATCCTCACAGACCAATCAAGTTCTACAAATTTCCGTTTCCTTGGATCTATGAACTTGCCCAATCAGATTTTCTAGCTAAATCATGAACATGTTGGTTGGCTGCTGAGAAACATAAGGTAACTGTAAGAAATGATTAAGAGAAAAGAAAAAAAGGTATATTTTTAACCTCTAGTCTTCTTAATGCAAGATGCCAAGAAGTCCAGATCGGTTGAAAAATTAAATGCTTGATTCCAATCAGCATCCCTGAAAAAAGTAAAATCCCGTTTCACAATCAAATTTAAATGTATCTTATAAGACAATTCAACTTCTTCTTTTCTTTTAAATTTTACATGGAACTAAATCTGGGAGCCACAACCCTTAGAATAATTTCACATGATTAGCTTCAACATCAACTGCATTTCTCACTAAAATGTCATCATATCAAATGAACGCAATGAAACGATTCTTTTGAGTGTTCCTCTAGCAAACCAAGTGATACACATAAAAAATACAACACTGATTCTAACCATCACAACAATGCTAGCAATCACTGTGACAACACAAACTGATCTATCCGTTCATCCTGGTAATAAAACTGTCTATTGTTCTATCCATCCCACGCCAGCACACCAGGTTGCAAAAATAACCACATAGATGGAAAAAATGGTATATAGTATAATAAAAAATTATTAAAAGCGAGAAACTCACGGATCTTTGACACAGAAAGTGGACTCTCTGCTAATTTCCTGGCTGATGATTGATGTCAAATTGGATATTTGACTATACACAAGCTGAGTGACGAGGGGAAGAACAGCAGGGCTATCAATTTGGTCATAGTCATTCATTTGTTGGCACTGCAACTGCGTCATCCAGAGGAACAAGCTGAAAAGCACAATGGGCACCCACAAAGGCTTTGAGTTGGTGCTCCACCTACACATTTTGGAGTGACCCCAAAGGTTGAAAATGAATAGAACAGAGCCTATTGGCACTCTACAGCAAAAGGGTTTTGAGCTTCTGCTTCAAGGAATGCCATGCCATGATGGGAACATAGCAATAGAAAAGAGAGATTGAGAAAGAAGTGATTTTGTAGTGGTGGGTCCCGCCAAAGGGACAGTCGTGACACCACGTTCGAACGAGGTTTTGTATAAATCTGTTTAATACATTGAGAAGACAAGTATTATAGTATTATAGTGTACAAAAAAGAAAGACATTCCGTTAATTTAGCCTCGAGTTTTGGTTAAAATTTCAGATTTTCAATTCAGAAAGGAATCTACTCTTTCAGGATCTCAATTTCTACTTACTTATAAGCGACCCAGTAAGACTAAACATGTTTAAAAAATCAAATGAAGTTATTTGTATAGACAAAACCATAAGAAAATCATATTTACAGAAATTATATTAAAATAAGAATTATTTTTATGGGTTAACTATATAACGAAATTGGAATTTGTTTTTCTCTCAAGATTCATAAAAAAATCCGCTTTTTATATAATAGTAATGTATGAAATTTGTTTTTGGGACAACATTAACTTTTAGTTGACGTGTCTAAGAATTATATGTCATAGTGACTGAATTGACATGTCAGACGCCATAATCAAGTGATGTGGTTGACATATATAATTTTAAAAAAGAAATTCTTCTTTTTTATTTATTCATACACATATATTATTTTTTGTATTTTTACTCTGAAAGACGTATTTCATGTATTTAAAATAAAAAAAATTATAATATCAATTTTAAATTAATTAAGTTTAATGAAATAAAATATATTTAACTAAGTTTTAAGTAAAATTTAGGTATTTTTAATTAAATATTCATAGTTTTCAATTAAGTATTTACTATTTAATTTTTTTTTCATTATTATAAAGATATAATTGCTATCTTATTCTAGTAGAGGTTCCTAATTATTTATTGAGATGTGCCTAGTCACTTTGTTAGAGGTCTTTAGTCACCTTGTGAGAGGTCCCTAGTCACCTGATGAGAGGTCTCTGGTCACTTGCTAAGAAGTTCTTAATCACTCGCGTAGAGCTCCCTAGTCACATGTTGAGAGCTCCCTAGTCATTTGCTGAGAGGTCCTTGGTCACTCGCTAAGAGGTCCTTAACCACTAGCTAAGAGATCCCTCTGGTCACTTGCAGGTCACTTGCTAAGATGTCCCTGGTCACCTGCTGAAAGGTCCCTGGTCACTTGTTGAGAGGTCCTTAGTCTCTACTTAGATGTCCCTGATCACTTGCTAAGAGGTCCTTGGCTACTTGTTGAGAGGTCTTTAGTTACTTCCTGAAAGGTCCATGGTCACTTACGGAGAGGTCTTTGTTCTCTATTGAAAGGTCCTTGATCACTTACTGAGAGGTCCTTGATCACTTGCTAAGAGGCCCCTGATCACTTATTGAGAGGTCCCTAATCACTTGTTGAGAGGTCCCTAGTCTCTACAAAAAGATCCCTAGTCATTTGTTGAGAGTCTTTAATCACTTGGTGAGAAGTTATTGGTCTTTGTTAACAAATCTTTGGTCTCTGCTGAGAGGTTTCTGATTACTTGTTGAGAGATCATTTACAATAAGACCGAAGTCTCGATAAAGCCAAATCTAACCATCAGAACTTGACAAACCAAACTTTTGGACCCAATTACTTTCCAAATTAGTTAAATTTGGTTTTTCTAATGAAAAATATATTTTAAGGATTAATTACTTTTGTAATGAATTATTATTATTACACATGATTTCTGTTTGAGAATTTGGTTGAAATGTCAATATAAACAATTTTGTTTGAATGTAAACAATTGTACAAAACAATAATATGTATGATATAAATATATACTTTTTTAAGTTTTAATTTTCAAGTGTAAAGAAAATTTTTATTATAAATAAACTGTTAACTAAATCCTCTAATTTGTGCTGTGAATTCAATAATCACTTCTACTTCCATCTTCAACCAATAATTAATTAATGCCAAACAAATCATTATTTCTTAGTGGCACCGATACGTGTTAATGTACTGATTTATGAATATATCACATGCATGAATTATAATTGTTAATTAATGTGGTTTGTTACAGTCAGTTTGTATAATCGTTTAATTTTCAGCGTGTAAAACTAATAAATATTCGAGCTTATCCTAAAATAGGCATAAACTAACAAATCCACACAAACCAATAAAAATTGACGACTCAATCCATTTGTATCATAAAACTGAATTTTAATTAAATTAATTTGAAGATTGTGAACTGGTCAAAAGTTTTAAAATATCAAAAGCTGATCTATACTTTAGTCAATACAAATATTTTTAAAATATTTGTTAGTACAAAAAATCGAGTAAATTATGTTAACACAATATTATTTTGATTTGTTCGTTAAAAATAGAAAATTTACAGCATTTATATTTTTTTAAGAAAATAATTATGATTAGATAATATTATCTTATTGTTGAAACTTAAACCTAATGATTATAATTTATATATATTTTAATGTTTAAAACTTCTAAATTTTATTTTTCTAGTTACAATATTACTGAATTATATTTTCATGTTTCTTTAATACTATTTATTTATTATTATCATATGATATCGATTTAACCCTCATAATCTTTAAATTCTAAATCAGTTTGTTAACCTATTAATTGTACTCTTTATAAATAAAGATGATGAGTAATCAGATCATCATTTTCTAACAATTAGAAATAATTTTAATGTAGAAGTGTCATATTCAACTCTTTAGTTTGAAGACCTAAATTTTAATGAAATTTTCATCAAACTAAGTTTACGTGGAATGAAACAAAAAAAAATTAAGATCAATTTAACTAAAATTCTGAATCTTGAAACTAAAAAAGAAATAATCTTAAATTTTAACAAAATACAATATATGGAATCTTAAGTTGTAAAAAGTATAAATATAAACAAAATGAAAATAAAATCTAACTTTTATAAGATCACAGTAAAATTGATTTATTTTTAAATAATAAAAAAAACCTGCTTAAACTAATACAATTAGTCATGACAACACCTTTATAGATAGAGCTACTAAATAATCCAAAAGTAAGTGTGAAAAAGATAAGATATGATGTCACAAACAGTCACAAACAGCAAATGAATGGAATTTCAAGAAAAGACAGCATGCATATGAATAGCGGCGCCGGTTATTGCCATATTGGCCCAATTTGTTTATTTAATTTATTCCCATATTGGCCCAATACTTATATATTATTATATTATAGATAGATTATAATAAAAATCTCCATAAGGTTTCGGTTTTCTATTAAACAATTTTAAAATATTTTTGTTTTCTGTTTATATCACTTTCTACTATATTAACGCTTTTTTTACAATATAATCTCAAACTACTTATTTTAACCGACAATATTTATTTTATTTTGTAAATTGAATTTTATGTTTAATTTTTTTAATAGTACTACATAGCTTTATATTATTTGCGATTTATGTGAAACATATTATGTTTGATATATTTAAAATATTTATTTATCCCCCAAAAATATTTGTTATGGAAATTTTTATCGTGCTTGTTTATTAATTTTGAAAGTAAAAACTACTAATATTATTTACATTAGGTTAATATAATTATACTATAAATAGAAAAACTACTTATGAGGTTGCAGGGTTAAAGTAACAAGTTTTTGTTGCTTGGTTACTCTGATATTCTGCATTTTATTGTCCTGTTTTCTTCAGCATTCAACAAACCTTTCACGCTCTCCATCTCCATCTTCCCATCCCTTTTTTCAATACCTATTCCCTCTCAGTTCTTTCTTTTCTTTTTCTGCAAGGTTTGTTCTTTTTTTGTTCTGTTATCTCTTCCTCGCGATTTTTTTTAAGTGTTTTTCTCTTTTCCCCCTCTTTTTGGGTGATCGGATATTTTTTAATCTGGATAAGGTATTAGGGTTTTTCTTTAATGATTCTAGGTTTTCGCTTTGGAATTCTGATGCATTGGGAGTGCAAATCAAGGGTTCTCTTTGTCTTTTGTATGCTAAATTTTCAACTTTTAGCATCTTTCTTGACGTTAAACTAGCCTTCTAGTGGGCGTAATGGTGGATGATATCCCAATTTTCCTCTCTTGTGGCTTTTTGGGTTAGATTGAGCATTTTCTGGAGTAGGTGGAAACTGGCTTGGTGTGATGCTTCTGATCTATGTTTTCTTATGTTGGATTTGATGAGTGATAATACGTTTTCACTTTTCATTATTTTCATTATGAACTGTGTTTTAATAGTCAGACAAAAAGAATATCATATAATCATATTATTCTTTTTAAATCTTGTGTAAAATTGGTTGTATTTATTTCACTATGATGTGCATCACACGTATTAAAGCGGGGATCATCCTACACAGTTTGACTATCAACCTTTGTTTATTTTCAGCAATTGAACTCTTCAGAGGCATAAAGGTAAAGCAAGTTGGTTTCTGGAGTAGTTAGAATTACATGTGTTTTGTGGGCAGATGGCAACACATGACATGGATCCCGATGTTGTTCGCTGGGGTCTTCATCTTCTAGATGTTTGCACGCTTTCCCATCATGGTTCGCCTAGTATCCTTACCCACTATGATCCTGATTTTAGTCGAGTTGAATATGTCAGAGAAGGATACTGTCAGCATGAGTATGTGGAGAATGACGAGGCTGTTGCACGAGCTTATCAAGAAGAATTATCACAACTTGACTCCATGGGAGCTTCTGGGACACCCAGTTATCAGAATGAGGGAATGCAAGGAACTGTCTATACACAAGATTGGCCTCATTCTTCAAATGGAAACTATAATTATGGTAGAAAGTTGCTGTTCTGAATTAGTTTTTTGCTTTGCTAGTTGTATTTTGTTTTATTTTTTATTTAATGCATTTTCTAATCCTGTCGTGATAAATTTGTCATCGTTTAGGAAACGAGTCTTGTCAGAACTCTGTAGATGAGTCCCCGTACAATATGAAAGATGTGGAGAATTATGGTCCAAGTGAAAGGGGAAATGATATGCATGACATTGATGTTTTTGGTTCCTCTAGGTCAGGAGAGGTACCTGTTATTAGAGATGATGTCTGGGATTCTTTGGAAATATCAGACGAATCTTCTCTTGATGGCGAAGTTGGCAAAAGATTATACCAGATGGTTCCCATCCCCGTAAGTGTAGCTCTAGTCCATCCACTTAATTTTGTTTTATGGTCATGATGTATCTCTTCTGCTCAGATCATGAGAAACAAAGTTCAATGTATAACAATTATGTGCCACCCTTTACACTGTAATATTAAACGTGACGCTGAAGCTTAATAATTATAATTTATACGCACACCAGAACAAAATAATCAATTATGAGCAGTAGGGGTACAATTGTGGGGTGGCAGAACAGAGCTCCTGAGGCACTCATCATAGAGTGTCTGGCTGTTGCTGCCCTCACGCCACAAATCACAAAAAATCACTGCAATTTGTGGGCTATGCCACCGCACCTCTGTTTGCACTGTCCCTGGACAGTCTATGCGACCAGGTTGTGCTGAGCAACCTTTTTTCTGCGTCTGTTGTACAACTTCTAGTGTGACAAAATGGTTGGGGTGAAGTTGTGGGCTGACGGGAGAAAGAGGCTAAGTTTTTTCTTTTCTTGCGTGAGGAGGTGACAAATAATGGGAGAAATTAGAAAGAGGCTTTTTTTTTATTGGGTGAGAAAGGGTGTTGGGTCTAAGCCTCACATTGGCCCAGTCTCCACCCCAAGCAGTCCTACAATCTGAGACGGATTTTCTTGCTGTTTTTTTTTTATTATTAATCATATACTATACTATTATAAGGTACTCTAATATTTAAAAAGAATATGAATACATAATTATAATGTGTATATTATGATAGAAACAAATATGTATACTGTAATAGAAAAAATATGTAGTATATATGTACATAGAACTGTAGACTTACTATAATCATAAGAGTTTCTATAGTTTATAAAAGTGGCTGCTATATATCTGCTGTTATCTACTTTAATAGAAAAAATATGTAGTATATATGTACATAGAACTGTAGACTTACTATAATCACAAGAGTTTCTATAGTTTATAAAAGTGGCTGCTATTATGTGCTGTTATCTGCTTTTTTCTGCTATGTACAAGACTAAAGTGTGATAGGTTATCAACATTACTGTTTAGATAGATTTCTTCTTTAAATAACACTTTATGCGCTTACTTCTCTTGCTCGTGTTTGCAGCATATTCCTAAAACCAATGAAAAAATACCATCTGATGACGAAGAGACATCAGATCATCAAAGGCTTCTAGACAGGTCTTCATTTTATGTTTTTATATCTCTTGGCTTGAGTAGTTTTCCATATAGAAGTGAAATTCTGTACAATAATTAGAAGAGAACTCCCTAACCCCGAAATACAACCAAAAACTGTCTTAATCCGCCCTGTGTATCTTTAATGAGCTGTGAGGATAATTCATCTCCAAGAGTTGAAAATAAAAAGTAACAGGGAAACAGAAAACTGGTATTGCAGAAATGTTGATCAGTTGCTTTGTGTAACAGAGATGTTTGTCTTTTAAAATACCAAGCAATAGCTATGCCGAGTGGAGGGACAAAAGTATTGCTCATCAAAAGGTCAAATTATACCTTATCAACTGTAGTTTTGATGCTTTCTCTAGAGAAGAGAAGAGGAAGCAACCATCAAATCACCCCTTGTGTTTTGTGATGAAGCTTATGAATAATGTTGTGCTTTCATGATTTAGTTTTCTACAGAAACAAAATTTTCTTGGCCTAAACATTTTCCCATTTCAAGAAGGTTGGAAATGTAAAACTGAATCAACATGATTTCTTATCGGATCTCCCACATCTGCCTGTGAGAAGTCCTTCGTAGTATTCTTTATCCTTTAGTCCAAATCCGTCCGAATAAGAAAGAGTTAGGGGGGAATATTGGACAAGTGAGGTTGAATTAGTCAAATAGAATAAAATTTGTTCTATCTAGCTCTTTCTTCTTTTTATTTCTCCTTCACTTTGCATTTAAATTTGAACAAAATGTATGTCTATCTTTGTCTTTTTGTTATTGGGCATTTATCTAAATTTAAGAATTTGGTCTTTCTTAGATTGCAGTTATATGATCTGATTGAGAATAAGGTTCAAGGAGATGGTAACTGCCAGGTTGGTTCTTTATTCTTATTATTGGGATGTAGTTCAATTGCTGCATTGAATATTTATCTCTTGTTGCTAGAGAATTTGTAAGTTTATTATGAGAAAAGCGCATTTAGACTTTGGTGTTGTATCTTGTGAAAATAGGCTTGGCAACATGGTGGGTTTGGCACCTCCCAAACTATGCAACCTACTTGTGCCTTTTCATTAGTTATGGAAAAGCCTGAACCTGCCTACTTCTATGACTCCTTTGAAAGCTTCTAACATCTATTTATACCAATAGCCTTATCATAATCTTTAAGAAGTAATAGGCAACCCAGAATTTAATGGAATCCAGCCAAAATGTGTCAAGATTTGGAGGGGTTGTTGGATAAAAACATTGGTGGTAATTACACTTGATAATAATGGAAGCAACTCATTCTAGAAAAAAAAAATTGGCTGAACTTTCTGGTTATGGAGGTAGACACGGGAGTACTTCCAAATTCCACCACCTCTATTTACAATTTTGTTATTTTGGTAGTGGAGTATTTATTGGAATTTTTTACAGTTATATAGCTAAACATTTTGAATTTTCTGAATATAATTTTTATGAGCATTACTACATGTCAGTGAATCATAAACTTTCATTCTCATTAGTCATAATACTCTTTCAATGGAAAATGTGCCTTATTGGAGTCATATTATTTCAGTTCCGTTCTTTGTCAGACCAGCTCTATCGATCTCCAGACCACCACCAATTTGTGCGGGAGCAGATTATTCAACAGGTTCATAAGTGTGTCTTGTATTGTCTCTTGAGTGCACTGCTTTATATTCATTGGTATTCATACATTATTTGTTTGTGTCTTTTGTCAGCTCAAATCTTCCCCAGATCTGTATTCTGGTTATGTTCCCATGGGTTATAGTGATTATTTGAAGAAGATGAGCAAGTATGTTCGTATTTCTAATCATGCTATGTTATTTTTGTTGATGTGGCTTCATTAGATTATGTGTTTACTGATAGCTTTCTGTGTGAATGTACCAGGAGTGGTGAATGGGGTGATCATGTCACATTGCAGGCGGCTGCAGATTGGGTACGAGGAAATAAACATTTTCCATTTTATTTTGCCTCCCCTATAATACTTTATTTTATTGTCTATGCTGTCTAATGCCTTTGCAAACGTAATTGAGATTTCAAAGTGGAAAATCTTTCCGAATGTTTAAGTTAAACAAAAAATTACACTGGTTTTTTCGGCATTTATTTTGTTGAAGTTCAGAGAGAAATGAGAGAAGAGTTTCTGTATGCTCAGGCAAAATGAATTAGCCAATTTACAATAGGCGAGAGACAAGCTGTATATATCTGTCTAACTCTAGGAGTTTAATAAGATATAACAGATCAACAGGTTGTAACTAACTGTACAGCTGTCACGAGGCCTAGACATAAAAGAACTGGTACTGGAAATAGTTTACAGAGTAAAATACTACTCTGTTACTTTTAAAGTTCAAATGTTTCAAGCTATTATTTTATTCCACCACTGATTTATCCAAGGTTTAAAATGATTAGAATTATAATCTTTATATTTAATGAAGATATGGGGCTTTAAAACTGCCATAGAGGTCGGGAGCTAAGAGCTTTGTCCCCTTAACTGAGTCTGCCCATCTTAACTGAAATCAGTCAAGGTAGAAGGTTGATTCAGGATACCAAAGTTCTAGGACTAAATATGAAAGTGGTTATGAATGGTGATATGAGATTTACATTCTAAATTTGTTGATGTAAAATTTTGTAGTTTATTATTATTTTGGAGATATGTTGCTTCCATTCCGTAGGAGTTATGAACAAAATGAGTATCCTGGGTAGAATTTAAACTGTATATCGCCTGTTTGAAATGGTGGATAAAATCTGATAACCATTTTGTTGATGTATTCTCATTTATCTTTGGGACTGATATGGTCATTTCTGATGTCCTTTCAGTATGGTGTCAAAATTCTTGTTATTACATCTTTTAAGGACACGTGTTACATAGAGATTCTTCCACAGATACAGAAGTCTGGAAGAGGTAAGATTGTATTAGCACTTGTTTAGTATGTATACATGTCTGTGCATGTGAGTGATACGATAGAGTTTGAAGTTATGCTTCAGCAGCATGCTTAGTTTGTGGCTTGTGTGATTTCTGCAGTGATATTTCTGAGCTTTTGGGCAGAGGTGCATTACAACTCAATCTATCCAGAAGGAGGTAACATCTTTAGTTTCTATATGAATAGAATACAAGTTGAAGCTCTCTGTAAAAATTTAGACGTTTACAATTAATGTATTTCCACATACATTTTTCTAATCTTGATAATCCTCTATTAAATCTTTATACCATGTCCTCCAACGTTACCATTTACTAATTATTTTACCTTGAATCCTGTTTTACCAAACAGTAGACATGTAGCTAAAGATCTCTCTAGCTACAATTGCAATACTGAATATCACCCCTTGTGGGATAATACACTATTTGATTTTCAAAGTTGGAGCATGTGATATTAGGACTTTATGAGTTGCTGTCGCCTGTGAATATAGTTTTACTTTTACCTGAAGAAATATTTTCGAGGCTTTTCCTCATTTGTTCTCTAATCAGCACTGAAAATAAAAAAAGAACATTACTTATTTTTCCCTGCTGATTGCTGAAATTGACTTGGCACTAATGTTTAGCATGTGTTTTTATATTCAGAATTGCCCTCATTTCAGACAAGGAAAAAGAAGAAATGGTGGAATTTTGGTGCATAGGTACAGTCAGTCACATTTTGATGCTACTATTTCATACACCATCAGTAGTGGCTTCCATCGGCATTGTAATTATGAGCTTTTAATGTTTTTAGAGCTGTTGCTAACGCTACCTCCATTATTTTGTATATATGAACATTTTTTAGTTTTATGTATATAATTTATTCTTTTGTATATATTTATTTTATTTTATTTATCCTATCTTTTCTTGCGTAGTTTTGAAGAATGATTGACTAAGGACCTGTTTTCATTTTAAAGTATTTTATTTTTTTAATGTTTTGTTTGGGTAAAATAATTAAAAATGATTAAATTTTAATTTTTCTGTTTGGATAGATTGTTTTAATTACTATTTATTTAGTAAAAAAAAATAGTATGAAATATATTTAATAATTGAAAAGTATCTATTGGTAATGCTATTCATTTGAAGTTGGTTGAGATTATTTATTGTCTAAAATTTGTAAGATTCCTTCGATCATTGAAATAGGGAGCTTTTTCAGTGGAATTTATTTTAAGATGTTATAATTATTTCGGTTGATGTAAAATATATTTGTCATTGTAGGCCAGTTTTCTTGGCTAACATTTTAATTGATGTTGAGTAAAAATTTCCCTTTTGACTAACCAAATTAGTTGTAGTCTCAGGTTAGCTAATAGGTTTTCCCATTTGGTGTTGTATAGTATTGGTGATCTTATCAAGAAACACAATTGTTACATATATATTGATAAAAATAATTAGAAAATTGTTAATGATGATGTTAGCAAGAAACAATTGTTACATATATTGATATTGATAAAAATAATAATTAGAAAAATGTTAATAGATAAAATTTAATTATCATTTGTGGCAAAATATTGTTGTCCATTGCTCACAGATTTTGACAGATGTAACCAAAGAAATAGATTTGGCTTAGATCGATGAAAAAAATAATTTCAACAATTTTAGAGAATAACTTCTATAAAGGACGAAACTCTGTCATATATTCATTACAAAATAATCTTATAACTGAATAAAAGAACTTAAATAACATTGACTGAATAAAAAAATTGCCCGTGTTAACCGAAAAAAAAAAACATTTAATGTTGACGAAAAATTACAACTTCAACTAAAAACAACAACCTAGGTGTTCATTGAAAAGGTTGTTTGAAATCAGTTTAAAATATTCATAATATTAACATTGGAAATTCTAACTAATAGAGGTTAAGGATTAATACTAGTCTACATTGACTAAAAATAACTAGAATCATTGGAAGTCTAAAAAATAATAGCTAAAAAATTATAGTCACTCTTAGTTAAAAATTTAATGTCGAGTCGAGTCATATTTCAATTTTCATGTAATTGTCAACATCTTAATAAAAATCTAAATCTTAACAACAAATTAAGTGAGTGATGTTTCTACCCTATCAAATTAAATGTGTCACTTAAATTTTAGTGAAAATTAAAATTAATTTTTTTTAAATTTTTTTTAAATTACTTTAGTTCCTCATCTTTTTAAATATATGAATTTAGTCTTTTAAATCAAAATTTTTTAAGTTTATTTGACGTTTTAAACACATTTCTAATCCAACATTGAAGTATCTAATGTTAAAGTGAATGTGTCAAACGAACAAACTCAAATACTATCATAAACACATTTGAAACATAAAATAAACTTAACAAAATTTGATTAAAATGACTAAACCCACATTTTTTTAAGTTAAAGGACTAAATTAAATTAAAATTTCCAAAAATAATTAATTTTCATTAAAAATTAAAAATTAAAAATAAAAACATATTTAACCATCGTAAATTTAACTCAAGTTAACCATATTTTAATTTTGATGTAATAGTCAACGTCTTAATTTCAACTTAGTGAGTAATGTTTGAACTGGAAGAAACTAAGTAGAATTTCACGTTTTTTATTTTTAGGTAATAAATGAAATGACACCATTCCAAGTAGTAAAACTGTGAGAAATTTTATCATCAAAACAATTTTTCAACAAAATAAATTATTTTACAAATGATTTTCAGAAATCAATCGTTCATTCTTTTGTGAAATATATTTTTTAGAAGCTTTTTATCAAGTGAGCCATGGAGTGAGAGGTGAAATTTGATGGAGTGTAAAAAGCTTTTAGCCGAGAAAGAAAAGTCCGGACAGGTTAGGGGTTTAATTTATTTAATTTTTTTCTATCTTATAAAAAATTAGTTTAAATACTTTTGGTTCTTACAATATATTCTTATTTTATTCCTTAAAATATATTCTTCATTATAGTAGGGGTAAGCTTTCGAATGTGAACAAATAGTTTTTTTTTTAAGGGTTATCCTTAAAAAACGATCATGTTATCTAATATTAGGGGTAGTTTTAACTAGGCTTTATTTTAGTTTCTTAGTTATGTCTATCAACTTATACAATACTTTATCCATATAATTATTGTATAAATTTTATTATAATGTATTAAAATTATATATATATATAATATTTTTAAAAAACAATTATATATATATATATATATATATATATATATTTATTTATTTGTACCTAATTGAATAAAGATTCATTATTTTGACTTTAATTTTGCATGGAAGAAGAAAAACTTCCGTCAAAAACCAAAATAAGGAAATAAAAATTAAAAATTGAAAGAAGAGAAAAAATTGCTTGACGAATTAAAATTAATTATTAATTCTATTTTATCAAGAAAATAATTATAATTAGCTTTAAAAGGTTAAAAAAAAGTAAAAAGAAAATAGAAAAAAATATTGAAAAATTATACTTATAAATTATACATTCAATATAACTTAAGTGGACATGACTGTACAAAATAGGTATAAATTATAAATTAGTTTAAAAGGAAAAGCGGACTTAATTGATATGATGCATGTCACTCACTGAATCGTCACAACCATCCCCATCCATATCATACTTCCGTGACAGTTATACACTCTTAATAATTAATAATAAAGTGCAATTATTTTTCAGAAGCTTATAAATATGTAATTACCGAAGGTCTTAATTATTTTATTTATTTTTGAGTAATTTTGTAATTAAAAAATAGTTAAATTTAAAAAATAGTTGAAATGATTAAATTTTTAAAAAACTGTTAAATTGATAAAATAATTATTTTAACTTAAAAAAGTTATTTAAAAGATAAATTTGAAAAACAAATGGCCATCAAAAAAGAAAATCACTTTCGTATATAGGAATAGATGAAAGTGATGACGTAGCACTAATATTCCATCAACAAGTTCTGGAAACAAAATAATAGCATACACTTGTATTACATAAGGTTTTGTAAAATTAAGGAACCACAATAAAACAGATATTAGAGCCGGAAAGAAATTATAATAATTTAATTTACTTATATTTATATTATATGCTAATTTATTGCTTAGTATATCGCATAAGATAAAAATATGTTTAATTATAATCTATTAGTTATACATTTTAAAATGAATTGGGTGATCAATGGTGTAAATTTCAACCAATTCCACCCTTAGAAATATTTGAATAAAAAGTGGAGTGGTGTAATAACATAATTATCTTATTCCAAAAGGAATATGATATTTCAGAAACTCATTCCAGAATAAGGGAAGATGGTGAAAAACCTTGTAAAAGAATAGTTAAACCTAGCATTTGTAAGGGACATAAGGAGGAAATAAAAAAGAAAGATGAAGGCAGGAAATTTGCAGCATATTATTTACATAGATGAAATAGAAGTTGAGAGCCTGATCTAATAATGACTCCTGGATACTGCAATAAGTCATTTTAGCATTATTTTCTTTACAGACAATGGAGCTCATATACATACACAGTAAATACACATTGCCGTCTATTCTTGACATCCTATGTTAACTCTCCTTGCGGAGATTTTTTTCTGTCAAGTTATAGTAACGAAATGAAGCAAAATAACAAACATAATTTATTCTAATGGCTCAGCTGACCGTGTTTATCTCCAATGCTTTATACGAGGTAAAGCTTGCAGGCGACACTTGGTGATATAAACATTCATGTTAGCTGTACAAAACAAAAGCTTGTTTGGACTCTCTCCACGCCTCAGGCCAACAATCCAATACGCCTTTCTGCAAATAATCATCAAAATTCACAAATCAAACACAAAATACAAATCAAGACTATATGTTTCCATTCCTCACCTCCAGTTGTTATCAGCTTCTCCACGCGAGAAACTATATGTTTCCCATATGTATACCGCTTCAGGGCATTCAAGTGAACCTTGATGCGAGAAAGGATCAGCTCCAGACTTCGATCATCACAAGTCTCAAGAACCTTTTGCACCACATAATTTCCAAAAGGGTCTTTCATCATAGCCTACAAATTATGTTATGTCATTTATTTACTATCAACGTAATTCATACTTTACCTTTTATCACAAATAAATGGATCCAAACCTGTAAGGGCTCATTCTCGTCAGAAGTACCAAGCATTTCATTCACCAAAATCTGACGTTCTTCAGGACTACCAAAAGCCAAGCACTTCTCTATAACATTAGAAGCAAACTTCTGCTGGCTCATCTTAACAATCTGCCCGGCAAGCTTGTTGATAATAGCAGTCCGTTCATGTGGTTTACCATGTTCCACAATGTGCTACCAAAGAAAAGTATAGTATACAAGTATCAAAGGAATTAGTACACAACAATAGACATAAAATAGATATTATTATACAGCAACCATAATCAAAGTGGCATAAATGAGTAATTTTTTTTAAAAAAAAAAAGGAAAAATAAGGTTTATGTATCCACAAGTGAAAACAAATAAAAACCATCTTAATATTCGATACGTAAATTGGTGCTAAAACTTCAGAACAATAAGATGAAAATCAATACATCGAATTATCAACTGGACGAGATCATAATATTAGTTTTGTATCACTTGATAATGAAACCTCCATATAATAATAACTCATACAGAAAATATAAAACTGGAATAACAGTTGCCAGTGACAGAATAAATGAGCACAATAAATGTCAGTTTATCAGTTTACTTTACTCAATAGTGTTTTTCATTTAATTGTGGAAAAAATGAGCATGCCCAAGGTATTGACCTTTTCATCATAAAATGTTATATCATATAAGTAAGCCGCACAAACAGTAACAAACTGTGCATCAGATCTAAAATGCTATTTTCTGGTCAAATAAGCCAAGCAACATGCATAAAGACCTAACACTTAGACCAAGACAGAAGTAGAAAATGCTGTTTGACGAAATAGAAACACCATACTTTTCTAAAATGGGAGACACGACTAATGTCCCAAAACTATAATGCATATTACAAGCGAAGGTATTAAGCACCAAAGTGTCAAACTATAAAATGTGCATCCCTAATGCGCACGTGTGTTTCCTATACTATAAGGAAAAGTTCGTATATTGAAAGATACATACCTGAATAACATAATTTCCATACTGATCCTGTGCTAAAGTGCTGACAGATTGCATGATTTCATCCATTATAATTTGTTGGGTATTTAGATCATCACAATGTTCGAGAACCCTCTGTTTGAATCCCATGTAAACTGTTAGTAGTTAAATAAAATGCTAAAAGAAAAAAAGCGCATCATAGCCTCAATAGAAAACGCACTATGTCAAATAGTCTGACCTGAATAACCCTGCACCCATAGGGATGAGTAGAAAGAGCAACAACTTGGCCATAAAAGGATGAAACAATAAACTGGATTTTATCCTGAGGGACACACTCTATACACTTCTGAATAACATGGTTTCCATTTTGATCACGTACACATTTCATTATTGCACCATTGAGCTCAGACACCATTTGACCCTGCTGATCCCCATCAACAACTTCCAAGGCCTGTCAATAAAGTTAACTAAGTTTGATATAGTGCATTCATTTCCGCTTATCTAAAAGAAAGTAATCAAGAGAATAAATAAATGGGAGGGGGATCAGTACCCTAAAGTTTTTAACCTTGTAACAATAAATATTTATAATATCACAATAAACCAAATAAGAACTAAATTAACATTTTTTAATTTCTAATATGGACCAAAGAACTATAAAACCTTATAAGTTTGAAGAGATATCACTAGAAAATATCAAATAAATAACAAACTAACAAATTTCAGTACTGAGGAAATTAGAAAGTAATAAACAAGAGTATCCCATGTGTTTCATTATTTACTTGATATTAAAGCATACATTCATCAGTTTGAAAAAGAACTAAGCCAAAATTACTGATGTGAAAAACAGAGATCACCTGTGTCTAAAAACAGCGGACTGAAGTTTGGCAAGAGAAAAAGGTTATGCAAAACTTAGGAAATGGGATTCTAACACTCAGGCATATGTTAATTGCAAGACAGGGAAATAACGGGAAAATACAAGGCTATGCACCTTTTGAATCACTCTGCAACCATACATTTGCAGACTAAGAGGTAAAACATGACCTGAAAGTTGGCTGGCTAATTCCTTTCTTTGACTTTCTGTACCATGCTCAAAAAACTGCACCAATGCAAGTCAAGCGTGAAATTCTTAAATCAATAACCAAATAGAATGTAGCATATTTAGGAGGAGAGTACTCAGTATATTCAGTTGTAGAAGCAAATTATACTTTCTGTATAACATAATTGCCAAATACATCAGTCATCAAGGCACGAGCATGAGGAATGATCTCAGGAAATATCTTGGTCTTCTCTTCTGCTGATGCTGTTTCTAATTTCTGCTGAATAAAGCGGCTTCCGTACTGATCAGTGCTGCATTACGACACTGATTGTTAATTCAGACTCCCAGAGCCATGCAAATAAAAATAGTGCAGGTGCAAGATTGATACCTGAATTGAACCACATGGTCAACGATATCTGAAAGTTCAAAAGGTCTGGTCTTCTTGTTCTTGAATTCATCTAGTAAGGATGAAGCAAATCTTGAATCCATATTATTGCCAATATCAGCATGCCATGAGCCACCAGAACCTCCCATTGAACTTCTCATCATAGAATTTATGCGTGATATACGTTCATTCTCAAAGAGTGGATTTCCAGATCCAAGTGCAGGAAGTGTGGAATTTGCAATCTGCTTTCCAGGATACGGCATGCCAAGACCATATGGCTGATTCCCATAGAACCCATTATTAAGCCCAGATTTGCTCAGAAGTGGAAGTTCAAACTGTTGCTTTTGTTGATTAAGAAGTGTCTCAAGATATGCTTTCCTAAGTCCCTCCAAATCTCCATGTGAAGAAGGATCAGGGAAATTCCTTATTTGAAGAGGATGACCAGAACTACTCATCCCTTGCATCGAATAATCAGAACTCTGCTGCAAGCATTGGATGAAGCGTGGGTCTAGAGTTGTGGAATGAAGTTCAGGACCAACTTGGTTTACTTGTGCATCTAAACTTTGTGCATCCCTACGAAGCCTCATAGCTGGAATGGAAAAGCTGAATTGTTAAAGCAATCTAATCAAGCTAAAATCGACTGAATATAAATGAAATGATTTAATTCACAAAAACACACATCCAAAGGAGTTCAAGAGAGAGACCTGTCTCAAGATTATTATTATAAACTGAATTCAACTTCGAGTTTACAAGATGCGCACTGGGCATATGGCCAGTGAAGTCTGCAGTTGGCAAACTTGTTGCATTTCCACTTGAATGCATATTTGCTCGAAGATTAGCAGAAGATGCAGTTTTTTTCAATAGATTGACTTGCTCATTTGAACTATAAGTGTTAAGGTTTGACATAATCTCATTTCGTCTATGCAAATTAACATTACATTGGGAGCTTAAAAGAACATCAGCATGATTATCAACTTCCATTTGTAGCTTAGATTTCAATAGATTATCTTGCTCTGCATGTCTAGAACCTGACAAATTCAACCCAGATAAAGATGACACCACATCACTAAGATCAGTCATATTGGAAGAGTGGCCATGCTGGGTGCCCAAGCCAATACCACTTTTCTCATTGAAAACTTTACTGCCCATTGGTCTCCCAATAACCTGGGGTTCTGGGGTTTTCACCCTTGACAGAGACGTACCCACAGCAGATGCAAAACTACCAGAAAGATTTACACCATGGTTCTGAAGTCCAACCAAACCAGGGGTAGAAGCTGAAGAACGCAAGCCCTCAAAGGATTCATGATCAACAATCCCAGTGGAACCCATAATATCACCAAATGCACTGTGACTTGCTGGACGTGACATGGTGCTAGACAATGAAGCAGGTTGTTCAAGTCCTTCCTGCTAAAATGCTAACTTCAGTTGAAAGTATAACAACACATGCCCTATCAGTTTATCAGCTTAAATTATGAAGTGAAAAGCATTTTTCTGTTTCATTGGATGACTATGGTTAACAATAGAGATTGAAGGATAACGATGAAATTATGATCACAATAGATGTATTTAACAACACTAATTCAAACCCAAATCAATAAGACACTTTTCAATTTCAAAATTCAAATGATTCAAGAATAAGGAAGGATGCGTTAAGAGGAAATATGTACTTAACCTGGAAAACCCAGAACAATATTAATAATTTAATATAGATATTTATGGACACTCTACCATAGCAGACACCAAAATTAGAAATGCCCCACTAAGTACTTCAAACCTTTTATCCAAAATTTGACCAATATTTAATCAGACTTTACAAAAACTCATTTTGAGATACAAAGTATGTAAGTCATAACAATCAAATTTCTAGCTTGTCCAAAAATGAAGCAATTTTCTTGTGATTGCCACGTTTATGTATACATGAGTGAAGCATTTGAAAGTAATGGATGACAAGTGCCCCATTTCATGTTGAGATAGAACACACCGTATCATAGTTTATGCAAGGCAATTTGTAGCTTAATGCAGTTTGAAATAGTTTGAAATAGCTCAATGCAAGGCAATTTATATACTTTTGACTACTAGTATCTAGTATACTGCATATATGAATATGATAAACGGACATGAACTAGTGACTCCAGATTAAGAAAAGCAGACATCTCCAGTATGTTACGGAATGTTGACAGCAGAATTTTGGCAAAACTCAGATAAAAGCGCCTGTATTTAATAACATACACCAAAAGCTTCTTTAACCACCATAACACGCCAGCAACTAGCAATCACTAACCACTATAATAGTTAGCCAATTTTTCCCGGGCAAAATAACAAACCAATTATCCATGTTTGAAAATAAAACGCAAAAAGAAAAAAATAGTGATAATGCTGCAAATTCTGATACGCATGGTATGGTATTTCAGCGACGGTTGGACAGTTTAATTGATTATACAATTGCGTAACACTGATAATGAAATCAATTTTTACCATCTAAATCGGTGTCAAAATGTTGTGACAAAAAAAATGAAACCTCACAGGTAATAGCCCATAGAAAAGGTTTTATTTAGAATTTAAAATCACTACACGTGCAGCAACAACAACAATAGTTGGATTCAGTTAAAAATCATATTTTCAAAGACCAGCATTAAATAACTTTCTCTGAATTAATTACCTGAATGATGTCAGTGAAACCCATTCTCCTCCCACCAAGACCAGCTCCTGACATTCTTGTCAAACCATCCATATGTCTGTCAAGCATCTGATTTGAAGCCTGCCTAGAGACATTCCATCCACTGGTTCTCCTCAGTTCCATCAAATCATTCTCTGCCTGTTGCACAGAAAATCCTGGCTGCATTGAAAATAGAGATGAACTATCGCCATTTGTGGCCAAATTCTTCCTCCAGTCCCCAAATCCCTCAATTGAAGAAGACCCGCCACCGTGAAACCTTTGTGCAACACGCCAGTCTTCCTTGGACAACAACGGTGGAGGCAACCTAGGATTTATACTCTCATGTGAGTAGTAATACGAAAGGTATGCAGGATGTGACCGGATCTCATCTTCAGTCAAAAGTCCACTGTTACTACTCCTCCTATCATTGATCAACCCAAAATCAGAATTCCTAAGGCTCCCAAAAGCACTCAACGATCCCTCCACTGTTGGAGGCGCACTTCCACTCCTACAAATATTGAAATCCCTCTCTCGATTGATAAACTGCTGATTACGCTGCTCTTGCAGTATCTTCTCCAGCTCACTCTGCAAAGAGTCTTCAACAGTCCCATTTGACAAAGGATGCAAATCGTCATCTAATGTTTGCATACCTACCTTACTCCCACTGGTCATCTGCATTTTCCAAACTAGAAGTCACCAACCAATGCCACCAAAAAATATTCCATCACAGTTGAACCAAACAAAAAAAATAAACACAAAAAGAAAAAAAAAAAACAAAAAAAAAAAAAAAAAAAAAAATAAACAAAAAATAAAAAAAAAAAAACAAAAAAAAAAACATATCCATACCTTAATCCACTTTCTTGGTGCCAAGAAATCAGAGGAAACAAAGCAAAACACAAAAATAACATAACAATCACGGTTTCTTCTCTTTCACTATATCGTCCAAAAGGAAAATCCCCCGCCCCATCATTTCATCAAACACAACCCCTACTACATTCTCTCTCTTCCTTTTACACAGAAATTTGACATGCAAAAATAAATGAAGAAATTTTAATTACAGGAGGGAAACAATCATACCTAAGACTCCACAGCCCAAACGCAACCGTCACACATCAACCCAAACAAAGCCCGAAATCCGATCCTTTCTGAGACAAAAATTGAGAAACCCATTATCAAAAAAAGACAAGACAACCACTTCCGACAATTCCCGTGCAAATCAACACGTACATCTTGCACATTTCGACAAAAATCAAGCAGGGAAATCAATCAAGATTCCCTCCAAGGAAAAACAAGTTGCAGAGATTAATGAAAGGGGAATCAGAGTTACCGTTCAGAATGGAGTTGTGAGGATGAGGAAGCTGAAAATGAAATTGCTTTGTTTTCTGTTCCAAATCTTCAAAACAAGAATTCTGAGAAAAAGGGATTATTTGCAGAGAGATGATGATGATGATGCGGTGGGCCTTGGGCCGATTTGATCACATTGCCTTTTTCTTTCATTTCTGTTATTACATATATAATTGTTAGTGATCATCAAATTTTTGCTTTTTTTTTAATTATTTTTGCCTTTTGAATCTCGTAAAATAATTATAATAAAAGGATAATTTAGTCTTTTTATTTATTTTTTAATTAAGGCACGGTCCAATTCCTATGAATTTTTGGTAGGAAGTGATAACATTTATGAGAAAGGTTTAAAGTGTATTACAAAATTTAGAGGTAACTCATTGGGATATTAATAAGCAATTTTAGAGTAACTAACTCATTGACATGTCTGAGTCAAATTCTAACGTACTACGTGTCACCATTTGTTTAATGTAATATATCTGTACCATAATAACTGAGAATTTAAGATTCTCTTAGTTGGATTAAAATTGAATTAAACATGATCAAGAATAAAGTGGGGGTTTATGTGGTATTTTTATTTGGACGAAAATATAAAAAAAATTAAAAAAAGTGGAATCAATTAATTTTCAAAATTATTTTAAATATATAACTCATAAACAATATCATCTATTCATCTAAATCATATTCAAACTTCATCTTTTAATCATTTCAATTCAATCTTGTCCCCTTAGATCAAATTAGGCATGTTTAAACTCATAATCTATCATAAAATATTGTATAATTTTACTCTATTTATCTACATTATACTTAATTTTAATCGAGAAAACTCTAATCTAGATAGTACATCCCACTGACATTAACAATATTCAATTTAAAATATTTTAAATAATCGTTTATCAAATTAAACCTAACAACACTTAAGTTCAAGATAATATAGCCCTCCATATCTACAACATTTATTATAAGGTTTTATCAACAATACAAATAGCCCTCTTTACCTATAATATTTATTATCATAACAAAAACCTTATAAATTTCAGTATATAATACAAATAAGAAAAAAAGTGAGAAAATCACTTTTCTCAATTGATTTGACTAATAAACCTGAGTAAATAAAAACTTTCTATAAAATTCTGATCAAATAAACATGTTCTATAATTCTTAATTATTATGAGGTATCATCATATTCATGCAAGTATAAATTTAAATAGAAGGAGGAGATGAATGAAAGAATATAAGAGAAGAGAAAATTGGAGAAAAAAGAATGATGGGAAATGGGGATTTTTACATTATATAATATATGAAATTATTAATGCAACAATTATGACTTAATTAATTGTTTTGCTTTAATTTAAGCACACTTTTGTATGATTTTTTTTTAAGATTCTTATTTTTTCAATAAGTTTTTTGTATGATGTTTTTTCATTGCGAGCTTTCATGTGAAACTTTATGTAAGTCTTACTCTGTATTTGAGATTATACCTTTTTAGATGAATGATTAAAAGAAAAGAAAGAGAAAAAGATCGAAATGATTAAAGTATGAAGTTAGTGATGTTTCTTTTAAGGGATTCAGAGTGATTTTAGAGTGGATTAAGAAGTGAAATTTGGGAAAGTTTGTCACTAAGTTGACTGATGTGACATATTTAAAAAAAAAACTTTTAATATATAAAAAATTTAGATTACCAAAATGTCCCTATTGTTATATGTAATATAAAATTATATATAAATGATATTAGAGTTATTTTTATAAATTTTATTGAATGATTGATAATATAAAAAAAATCATTTATAAAAAAATGAATAATATAATATATTTTATATGAAAATAAATTTAATATATAAGGTGAAAAATAATTTATTTACATGGAGACAAATTTTTCTTTTTAATAGTAATTTTAGAAGTAATAATTTTTTACTATAATCATAATACATTATTATTTGTGTTACTAATTTTTATTATGTTGTTTTTTATGATAAGGAGAATGAATATAAGTGAGGGAGTAATTTGGTAAATTTGGTCATGTCATCCTCTAATCTCACTATGGATACTGGGATTGAATTTTCAATGAATTTCCTAATCATATTCTCTCTCCTTTTATCACTCTCAAAAGAACACGCTACTCACTCATTAATCACAATTTCTTATTCCTTGTGAATAGTACATCCACCCAAAAGAACACAGTGTGAGTAAAAAGGATTGAAAAAGTTGAATTTTGATTGACTATATTATATTAATAGGTTAAATATGTTTTTGTCTCTTAATTTTTAGTAAAAATTTAAATTAGTCTATTTTTAAATTTTTTACCTAATTTAGTCTCTGATTTTAAAAATGTATGAATTTAATTATTTTAACTATATCTTATTAAGTTTATTTAATATTTCAAGTGTGTTTTATAATAACATTTTGAGTCGTTGATCCCAGTTGACATCTTTTCTTGTTATATAAGAAACACATTTGAAATGTCAAATAAACTCAACAAAATTTTATTAAAATTACTAAATCCATATATTTATAAAGTTGAAAGAATTAAATTAAAACAATATTTCGAAAAGTGATTAATTCTAATTTTTAAGTTAAGAGACAAAATAATATTTAATCTTATATTGATTTATTCTTTCTAACGAAATTTGGTGCTTTTAAACCACTTTGTCTAAACATTTATTTTTTTTATGATTATTTGATATAATTTTAGTATTTTTATAATTTTTTATACTTGAAAAACTAATCGCATAATTTTTTTATATCATATACAAAAAATGACAATACTATTAAGTATTATATGGTATTATTATGTAGTTATAATGTCAAATAAAGGATAGATCCACATAATGCTATTCGGTTATTAACTAATGTTTATTATGCTATTATTCTTTATCGCTTTAATCTTATTAGCATATTAGCCGGCCCCCTACAAATAATAATAATAAATGTATAGTATTTTAAATACATTTTACTGAATTACTCTCAATAATAATTAATTGGCTAGGATAATATAAAATGAACAAAATTAGCACTTCAATAATTGGTCAATTGGAAATTAAGAAAAAATAAATAAAACTGTTTTTGTGGAGAAGGGAGTAATTTTAATAAAGTTTATTGATACTCTCTCCGTCTCACACTTACTATTATTGTCAAAGTTATTTCAGACATATTAGGAATGAAAATAAATGTCATTTTTAAAATAATTTTTCTAAAATAGTCTTATTAATTTGTAATTTATTATTTTTATTAAAAGAAAATAATAAATTTAGAGACTGATTAAGAAAATAATAAATATATTTTATAATAAGCTGAGAACATAAATATATTTTAATTATTTTCAGGACAAAACTAATTAAGTGACGGTCTAGATTTTGTAAACAAAAGTTATTGATTTTTAAAATCGTTTCTGTTATTAATAAAAGAGTAATAACTTATTTGTTTAAATTAGTATGTAGCATTACTTATCATATCGATGAATACGGCTGTTTATTTTAAAGATTCGGATGTGAAAGTGATAATATTTGGAAGTAAAATCTCTGGAAGATTTTATCGATGTGATAAAATAAAAAAATATTTTAATATACTAAAATATAATATTATTATTTTGTTCTAATATTTAAAATTAGTACAATAATAATATTATTATTATTTAATTTTATTGGATATCTTATATTTTAAACTTTTATCTCTTTATATATATATATATATATATATATATATATATATATATATATATATATATATATTATAATGATATAACTTTAATATTTAAAGCTTTCTCGTTATTTCAATCAAGTGGTAGGAATTCTCTGGTAGAGGTATTAAATGCAAGAGGTGCTGAATAAGTAGTTTGTACTAGATTGATAAATTATTTACAGTTAAACTGAGATAACGGTTAATTTGGTTTATAAGTAATTTTATGTTAACATATAATTGATTTAATTTTAGTTAAAGGATTAAGTATCAGGATGTTTTGATAATTTTCCAACATGTTTTCAATCTAGCTTGTAATTGGGTCTTGATGAAGTAATTATTTGATTAAAATATTCTGATATTTTAAAATCATCATAAATTATTATTATTATTATTATTGTTTTTGGTAATTTAAAACCTCGTAAACTAATTTCAAAGACATTTTTATGATCAAAGAGTCGATAAAGACACGATAAAAATCATTATCAATTTTCACATCTCAACTGTTTGACAAAATTACTCGAACTTAATAATTTAACCTTTTGACGAACACAATTTTCCAGCCATGCATGATTTAATTTTGATGGCAGTAACAGTATTTGTTCAATGAATCAGTGGCAGAGTGATGAAAAAATACGTTAGAGCTTTTGATGGTTGTTGAAGTTAATTACGGTTCTTGAAAGAGTAATGAAGGAAGAAGACTTGAAAAATTAATGTGTTATAACTTGCTTCACCAGTGCAACCACATATTCATGGATGAGAATCTAGTTTATTCAACCAAGTTTTGATGCTCCATAAATATGCAGAAAGAAGAAGGAAACAAAGTAAGCTTCGACAACAATCACAAGTATGAGCTGCACCTATCAACCCTAGCTAACAAACATTGCTGTCTTCAATGAAAAGTTGAAAACACTACTCATGTGCCATTTATTCATTCTGTTATAATTTATGTGGGAGCCCTTTTCGTTACTCAACATTTCTGCATTCAATGGTTATAGAGATCCTTTATCGTCATCACCAAAACATTGCACTCAACACTTTCAATATAGAGCAAAAAATTCTCTTTAACAAACTGTTAAGTGTTTCTCTGCACAATCTGTGATTACCATTACCTCAACAAGCATGAGTAAAACTTTTATGACAAGGTACTATGAACCAGAAAAAAACCACAAAAAACATAAATGAAAAGTTTGTCAAGTGAAAATTTGACTCAAAATTGTGGATGTGTAATCCAAACATATAGAATAATTGGACAGACTATATGTTCATCCCCTCAAACTCTTGATAATCTCGGAGAGGGCAGAGTATGTTCCAAAAGCAGAACAGACAACTCCTACTATGATGATTGTAACGCAAACTGCTGCCTGTAGACATAGGAAATAAAAGGAAACATCGCAGTGAGTTTACTATAACTATTCAAGTAATGTTTGAACTTAATTAGTTGTGCAAGAAAATTATCAGTTGATATGAAATTTCTACTGGTGTTGCCATAGATTCTTGAGTGTCTTCTTTAAGTGTATTAGTGTCAAAATGATACCTTTCTGCTTCAAATTTGTTTTCCATTTGTATGTTTTAAGCTGTGTTAATATTCATCTGCCACCATGTTCAATACTCTGTAGAGTCCTAAAGAGTTTATTTTTCTCATCAATGCTATACTTTTTATCAGTTCATCTTTTAAGGAAAATTGTTTCTTTTTATTCTCCATTTAGAAATTTAAGACAACCTCATTTTCTCTCTTTTCAAGTATAACCTTTTGTCCACGTAATTCTTAAAGATTTACACATTTCTCATAATGAGAGATAGATAAATGGTAAGGTCATATTAAGTAGTTAAAACTATAAGGAAAAATACAGATATCAAATTTATATTATATTGAGCAGTATTATTGAGAGTGAAATCATCATACCTGCAATCGTGTCACTTTGCTTCTCAAGATTTTTAGGAAACAAACGCAGGGTAGTATCAAAGACTGTGATGAAGGATGATTTTAATTAATAAAATGCCGAGATCAGTAAGCAAGAACAGATAAAGTGAATGAGACTTACAACAAGCATTGTGAATAATGATCCAATCAATGACATAACCAGACCTGCAAAAGAGAAAAATCATATATGCTGTTCATATAACATGGTACAATTATGTCATGGTAGAAATAATATTGAGCACATGAAGAGGGAGAATTTAGATTCTCGGTTGATTTTTTTTGTGCTGGTCATATGCTGTGTCTTCAAAATAGACAGATAGACATTGATTTTAATGTTTTAAAATATATTAAAAAAAATTTAAAGTACAAACATTAATGCTTAGTAGAGGATAGGACCAAAAAATTCAGTAGAGAATCTGGATTCGAGGAGAAAAGACTCACCAAAAAAGGGAACTGAGAGACCAATAACGAGGGTGGAAAGTACCAACCCTGTTCTGATGAAGAAGGAATATAGATAAGACTTGGAATGGTTTGATGGTATCAACTCCTCCAGACTCATTGCCACCGGAGATATAGTCAATGCAAATGTGATTCTAATTAAGTTAAAAACAACTTCCTTTGCTCACACTCCTATTCATAGAACACATGTTCAAACACACATTCATATAACACATTCTTTCCTGTCAAATACCTTCACCTTGAATCAACATTTTGTACATGAATAGGAATACAAGGAGAAACATTTCTCAAGTTTTATAATTTTTTTCCCCAAGTAAAGCAAGATGGCAAGTAGAAATGTTTTCAGTTGTGCAGCATTTTGCAAATGATAATTTTTTTTCCTTTTTCTCTCAAATACACTTTAGAAGGAGTTTCAAATTTACAAAATGCAGGATGGAAACAAAACCATTTCTTGTTCTTATCTCTCTCATGTATTTAACTACTGATGCATGGCCATGGCCCCAATAAAAAGGATATTTGGTAAATGGATTAACCACCTGCAAAATAAAAGAAAAAGATAAAATGGTGGTTATTTATGTAATTTATTGAACATTGATAATTTGCTGATACAGAATTAAGTATAGTATGAGAATAACGAATGAGAAGGAACATCTTGAAACAAGGCATACGAAAATTGAAAAATGGCAACTTCTTGACATGTTAAAATTATTTGATGCATAAGTTAATTTGTAGAAGCCCTCTCATATAACATTGTAAAATTTTTATTTTTAACTTGTGCATAAGCTAATTTTAACTTATGCAGAAATCCCATTTTTTTCTTCTTCTTTTTCTCTCCCAAAAGTGCTCATAAAAAAACTCATACAAACAGGTCCAAAGAGAGTATATATACCGTGGTCCAAACAGCAATCTTGGTTGCTACCAATTCTTGAGGCAGGTTGAGAGTGAATTGAGAGAGTATAGCTTCACCAAACATTGTGTATCCCATAACAGCAGCTCCAGCATACAAGAAGGTACAAATACCAAAACTGAGGAAAGGAAAAATCACACTTGTGTACATTAGGTTCAGAAAAAGAAATTCCAGTGAACAAAACAAAAATCCTATGCAAGTATATGCCACATCTTGAGGCATTGTGATTATTTACCTTGCTTACACTTCTCTACTAGTTTACCTAAAAGAAATCATCATATCTTCTATATATATACTTGTAAGTTGCATTTCTAAAAGACTTAGGTCTAATATAAAGTAGAAGGACTAGTGACAATCAAGTTATAGATTATGGCCAAAAGTTGTTTACCATGCTAAGAGCACTCCAGGGAATTGGTTTTGATTTGCCATGGATGTATAAATGTTTGGGAAAACAGCATGTCCAGAGTAGCAGTAACCATAAAGACCCACAGCAACAGGAAAAGTTGCAAGATTGAGTGTGGTCCCTTTGCTATGAAATCCTACATTGTCTACGCCAACCCAAAACAAGCAGAGAACCACCAAAATTGATGCAACAACTCCACCAGCTATAAGAAAAACATGGTACAAGGTTATAATAAGCTTTTTCAGATAATGATGACAACACAATATATGACTATTGTCTGCCAAAACATAAAATAATAGATCTAACAAATAACAAATTTCACTAGGATAAATTCTATTCCATGACTCTAAATTTATGTTAAGAATAGAGTTTTATGTCTAATTTAACTTTACAAAAAAAATGTTGTAAGATGAGGTTTGCCTCCATTTATTGACTTTATCTCTAATCGATGTGGAACTTCCAACACCACAGAATGATTATAACTGGAGGAATAAAATTTGAGAAGCTGCACATGAACTACATTTCACAGTAACAACAAAGCCTATCCCAATACAGAAAAGAACAACATGAAGTACGATAAAACCTTGTTTGAGAAATGACTTAGAGGCAAATCTAGATGAGACGAAGCTTTAACTTTTAATCAGATAATGGAAAAGTGATAATTTCTTGCACCAAAAAAGAAGCACTTACCAGATATGTAACTGAGAATGCTTAGATCACGGAGCCAAACAGTAGGAAGAACAGCCAAGGCAGTAATCACAGCAAAAAGTGTATGTGAATCCAGTTCAAATGCACCCAAATTCAAGCGTGCATTTGGAAACAATGAAGACAAGTTGTCGCCCTCCAAAATTATATATTCAATGCAACAGGCCTGAATGAAGGAACATTCAAATATGCAAAGTAATTGCTATAAATTTACAGAAATTATAACAGGAATCCAATAAGATGTAATGTAACAGTGAAATCCAAACATGTAGCCACATAGAATTTCATCATTTTTCATTGGCTGTAACAAATTACATTGGATGAGACATCTAATGGAATGCAATTGTACTTACATATAATTCCACGTACAGCACTATCTGCATCCAAAGAAAAAAAGGAGAAAGAATTAAAAATGATCAGAAACATAGTTATTTTTAACTAACATGTCATTTGTCCACCTAGAAATGTATGATAAAGACAAGGGAACATAACAAATCTTAAAATTTCAAGACCTGACACGACTATAACACAACCTATAAAATGAACATAAAACATAAACCTTAAAAGAAAAGAGAGAATCAATGTTTGAAAAATGAGGATGAGTGATTACAGAAATAGATGTAAGAAAGAGCAGCATGAAGGGAAGACTTACTGAAATGGCAATACGTCCAGTAGTACCAAAAGCAGCTTGGCCAATATCAGGGTATGTTTGAAGCTCAGGATCACTGTCCAAACAGGAACGCAAGAGCAGCCCAGTATAAAATGAAATAATTGCAAAAAGAAACAACACTGAGAGCCCAAACCATCCACCTTCTTTCGCAGCATAAGGGGTAGAAAGGATTCCAACACCACAAAGAACATTTATGCCTACAAAATCCAAACTATGATGGATAAGGAATCATGCAGTTTCAAACCAGATGGTGTAAAATATTTTATCTTCCGTTTCATTTTACAATTTAAGGTACAGAAACTTACTTTTTATGATTCAGGTTCATGCAGTTCAAAATTTATAATATACTAGTGAGTATAAAGATGCGTGTTATTAGCTTTAGTGCAGATTAAATCTAGATATAAGATCATGGTCAAGTCAAAAATGAGAAAATGAGTTTATGTAGGATTTTGAACAAGTGATGCTGACAAAGTGGTTGAATCATCACTTGGGTAGGCCTGATAAGGCAGCAAAAGTTACATCATTGCCTAATATTGTCCCCACAGTCAGAGGATTCATTGAGTATGTCTGTTGGACTTCTTCATTGCGAAGTGCAGAAAAAATAATATATGTTCCGAATGATTTCCATTGTCACCGATAAATGAATACCCAAACCTTATCTTCTAATAAAATATTGTTCAAGTAATTTTAACTTAAATAATTCATAAATCTAACTAATTATTTGAACACTTGAGCTTAACTTTATTATTCACTTTATTATAATATATAATATAAATATACCGTGCTCAGTTTTGGGCTTAAAGTGACTTTCACGGAGAATATTTGTTTAAGTTTGTCATAAAAATAATAACTTCTTTAAAAAAAATCATTTTTGAAATAATAAAAACCATAAATAATCAGAAAACATAAATATGATTATAAACTATTTAAAACAAATTATACGAAAATCAACTATTCTTTAGAAGTTGATTTTTTTTATTATAAAGAACAAAAACGATAGTTTCACAAAATGATAATATATATTATTATTTTAAATTAAAAATTAAAATGTTAATATATTGGTTATCAAGCGTGTATACTTTTTAGGAGTGTTAACTTACCTTTCTTTTAAAATAATTTTCTAGAAAATAATCACTAAATTATTTACACTCTGTTCCATGTACAATATGTTACACTAGAACCATTATCAGTTTAAAATGGTTTATGTGAGTGGCCATATCTCAAATCTATTCCCACCTCCCAATTTAAATGTTGGTCAAATCTGATCCATACTTCAATCCAAATCCATTAAGTGGGGCAGAGTATATACCCACCATGTTTTATTTTTTGTCATGTAACTCATAAAGACGCTGTTTTTTAGAGTGTTATCTGCTTGTTACCTTCTTTATAATGCAATTCGTGCATTATATCAATTTTCAAAGCTCTATAAACTCAGAATCATGATCATGCCCGAATGCAAAAGAAAAAAAAATCATGTACATCAAGAGAATTACACTACACACCAAATTTTGTTTGCATGTAGAAAAATTGTTCAACTATATAATGAAGTTCAAATTTTCTGATATAAATGTGGAAACATAGTATATCATAATGACAAGCAACAAACATATACAGTACATGTATCATTCATTATGCATTCAATTTTTTCTTCCTTCCTTTTTCCTTTCAATTTATTAAGAAGATAAGGTTGAACAGTTTATTTTCTTATAATAGAACAGAATTGTGGCATAGATAGATCAGACCAAGAACATAAGAAACAGAGAAACAAGAATTTACCATTGAGCGTAGCTTGTCCAAAAGAGCAGTGGCGAGAGGGAACTTCATGAGAAACCTTGGAATCCTTCTTAATCAAAGAAGATCTTCTAGAAGAAAGAGGAGGAAGCAAGGTGTGAGAGCTACGTCTCTGATGCTGTTCATCTTCTGGTTCTTGTAAAAGAGGCTTTGTCACTGAAGGAAGTGCTTCAGGAGTGTGCCTCCTTGTTAGTGATGTAGAAAGGAAAGAACTGCTTAGTCTTGACAATGAGGGTGTGCCCAAAAATCCAATGTTTGGTGATGGCACACTACTGTATAGATCAATAGATTGCCTGAAACACAACATCAACAACAATAACATAAGTATTCAGTTTAACATAGGACATGTTTTGTTGACTATGTCAAGCACAAGTGGCATGTTCTGGTTTCTTCTAAAACCCAGACTAATCAGAAAAAGGTTCCTAACTATTTCTACATTCACCCTAAAAAAGGCAAAATCACCTTTCAAAAACGTAATGAAAAAGGAGGAAAAGAAAAGACAACTAAAAAATTAACCGTATTTGTAGAGAAATTAGAGACATTTTAGAAACATAAAAGAAAAAGGGACATGAGAAAACACAATCATGAGAAGTCCACGAATCCAGTGTTGTTAAAACAAGGAAAATAGAAGACCTGTAACTCTGAGGCCACGAGATGTTGTAAGAACTGGGCTTTCGCTGTGGAGGGTTTTCAGTTGAGTAACTAGAAGAATCAGAATCGTTACCATCACCTCCACCTTTGTTCGAATCCTTCTCCACATCCTCTTCATCACTCTCGATGATAAAACTGTTCTCTGAAACAGAATTATTCATCTTCCTTCAAGCTCTTTCTCCGTTCAAACCTCTTCAACAATTGACCTTCACAGAATAACCACTCTCATAAAACGAGCAGAAAGAAAGAAAAAACCTTTATAACAAATTCAAGGCAATTTCACAGCATAAAATCTGCGCAGGGATCAACCCTACCCTATCCTTTAACCTTTTTTTCTAACACCAAAACAAAAAACTTCACGTGGGGTGAGATTAAAAAAGCTTCCTTTGAAGTATTCTTGCTCAGAAGCTTGTACTCACGAATCCAGCTAGATTTTACATATGCATGCATTTTCATCAGTTTGATTAAGTCGAACCAGAAAACACAGACAAGGCAGGAAAGGAAAAAAAGGTAAGAGCTTTAAAGTGTTTCCTCTTATGGTTTTTGTTTTGTACATGTTTCCTTAAATTTTTGCAGAGAAAGAAAGTGAAAAACAGATAAAAGAAAGAGGTGGGTACTTACCTTTGCTGTGTGGTGGTTTGAATGACACTACACTCTGAATGTTGGGAACTCTTATAGCGATTTTGGTGGTGTGTGTGTGTGTGTGTGTGAAGTGAAAAACTTGGGATGACAGAGCAGAAGAATGATGGAAGGTGTAGCAGTTTATTGTTATGCGCATGTGTACTCTGTCTTCGACTTCGACAGTGCAGGAACATAAGCAATCGTAGCCGTACATTAGTGGGAGATAATAGATAGCCAATTCCCATGTTGTCATGCTGGCATGGGCCCCCATTTTTCTTTTGTTTGTTATAAGAGCTCATGAATCTTCAGATCATACGATGCTGCTGCGAGTAACCACTTTATCTACTGTAGCTGTTACCTTACGATATAATTTTTGTATAACAATATGATTATATCATCATATCTAATGCTATAAAATAATAAAATAAATCATACAGTTACAGATTTATAGAAAATTTTCTATATTTAAGGTAAGTCGATGAGAAAAAATCCCTTGGTAAAGTTAAAAAATGTTGTTGTCCTGTAATCCGTTTGCATTTAATTGGAAGATAACGAAAGAAAGCTTACACGTCAGTATTTCCTGTTCAATTTATGATAATAATAATAATAATAATTTTACAAGCATTTGATTTTCACATTTTGGAGGGACTCAATCCTCCCTGTAATAGGTACTGGTTTCTTTCCATTGGAAACTATCCTTTTTTATAATTAAAACGCATTATTTATTAACCTTAAATAAATATTTTAATTTTTTTTCCTTATTTTCATCTATCTTTCTAAATTTAATTACTTATTATGTATTTTTTATGCCGTACATACGTTAATAATTAAATTGCATCTTTCTTCTTCTTTTTTTAATGTTTAACTCACCTAAATTATTCATTGCGTTTTCAAAAATTTGTTTAAATTTTAAAGCTAGTACATAGTATTATACATTTTCTGAGAAAATAAATAAACAATAAATAATGTGATTAAGTTAAGAAAATTAGTTTCTCGAACTCTTTGGATGAATAACAAGAATATTCATTGCTATTGATATCTTTAGCTTTTAAACTGACAAAATCATCATCCCCGTTTAGATTATACATTTCAAATAAGAAAAATAGTATTATTTTCTGTTACTTTTCTCGTTTATTTTGGTTACATTATTATCTCTTAGTGAGATTATATTATTGTACTATGTGTTTATTTATTATTTTTTGCTTTTATTTATCTTTTCTTTAATATATGAGCTAATAGGCAGGGGGTATGTTTAGCATTTTTCAAGACGGGAAAGGTGCTTTAGGAGCAGTGAAATGTGAAATAAGATATAATAACAGGAGAAGAAGTTGATAATAATTTTAATAGTAATTATTAATTTTATCTTTCAAAAATCTGTTATTATTATCATCATTATAACTTGAAAAGATATACAAGAAGGAACCAGATTATTTAGTGATTTGATGTGATTAAAAGTGATAGGAATGTAACAGAAATATGGATTTAATTCATAACAGTAGATCAGTTAAATATAGACAAGTCTTTTATTCCTAAAGATATGAATACAGAACAATGATAATGACATAATTTGAATTCAACAACTACCTTTGAATTACATCACAAATTATCGTTATCCCAATTAACAATAACAGCTTCAAAAAAATTAAAACACAATATACTGTTTTATTGTGGAGATTATCTAGTATTATATTATCGTAATGTTTATTTTTTTCATGTTGTTTTCTGTTTTTTTTTTACATATATTGGTTTATACGATATAGTTATTGCAGATAAGAAAAACTTATGTCTTAATAGTTTTTAATGTTTTATTTTCATGTAATTATTTATATTGTTTTATAATAGGTATAATAATTGCTGATAAAAAAAAGGTATAATAATTGGTATAATATATTTATATTTCGTAAAATGTAGTTTTTATTATAAATTTGATGTGGTTCCTATACTTTGTATTTTTTTTAAATAAAAACTTTCATGTAAAAATAAATAATTAATAAATTTTAAGTTGTCAGAGCATATTTGAGACGTAAAATTTCATAATAATATTCAATAAATATATATATATATATATATATATATATATATATATATATATATATATATATATATAATATAAAATAAAAATAATATCTTTCATTGTTTTCTTCCACCAGCTCCAAATATTAACCAACCATCACTACAATAATTATAAAGACAATTCAAATCTTGTTTGGTGCTTCTAAAGAACTCATAAAACTCCTTTACGATTAATCTTACAAAATTAAATAAATGAAAAGGTAACTTCTTTTAACTAATGGAATGATAAGATGATTTATAGATTAGATGGAAGGGAAGATAGAAAAAGATTATGAGTTTGATCCCCTTTAACAGTTTAGATAAATATATATAAAGGAGATTTAGATTCTTAAATAATATTTTTAAATTTAACTATTTTTTCGATTTGACCATATTTTAAAATTAACTAATTTTGATTTAAAAAATTACCTACAAAATAAATAAAAACTACACACGATTGATAAAATTATAAAACTTATGTATATTTAAATTTATAATCTATACCTATATATCAAGGGATACTCTTGTCCAAATTTCTATTCTTAATTTGACTCTTTAATAAATAACTTTTTTAAATTAAATATATATATATATATATATATATATATATATATATATATATATTT